>Ga0209611_10008047_pt1 | contig 16681 bp, 14 predicted proteins | sample S1TSphgellanicum_3_FD_187693 | JGI IMG/M metagenome (GOLD analysis project Ga0209611, IMG submission 187693) | Host-associated microbial communities from peat moss isolated from Minnesota, USA - S1T2_Fc - Sphagnum magellanicum MG (SPAdes) (version 2) | ecosystem: Host-associated > Plants > Peat...
GCACAGTTGCTGGAAGCTGGGATCCTGATGAACAATCTACTCACCAGCAGCTCAGCTAATGAAGGCTCCACAGATAGTACTGGTGTGCCAGTCCCTACCATTTTGGCTGCAGTTGGAGCAAATCACCCAATGATTGAGATGGCTTCCTTGGCACTTTCTATCTGAGTTCAGAATTTAATCCCTCTCACAAAAACACTTATCCAGCAACTTTTAATGTAGTCATAGCAAATTGTGTTTATGTGGTGCTTTGAAGTGTCATCTTTTGCATTTTCTTCTGAGATTACTATTTAATGGGTCTCCAAATTGGGAGTGGTGGTGTTGTGGTAACTTATTGTGGGCTTGGAAAAATAGTGTTAAATGTTGATAGTCTATGTTTGATTGTCATAAGGTGGGTTAGACTGAACCAATACAGACTAAACACACTGCAGTGGATGTATGCTGGTGTGGAGTACCAGATGATTATTTAATTATTTGACTTTCCTCTCTTTGTAATCCTGGTGGTTAGGTTAGTTTGTGTGCCTTATCTTTGGGCTTTTGCCAATAGTTCTTTTTTGGGTTGCTTTTTTACCCTCTTTTATTACATGACAATCCATTGAGTTATCCTCCTTTATTGCACACAAAATGTGCATATATTAAGTTACTGGCAGACCTATTTACTTAGCTTTCGGTGCACATTGCATACCTTGTGTACTCCACTAATCTCGTGGGCAATGGAGTTAAGTACCAAGTTTGTTCACATGGAGATTCAAGGTTTAGGAATACCAGTATGTTCAATCAAGTGAATTTTTTTGTGGCATTATTTTGAAATTTTATAATTTTTTTTGGAAGAATGTGCTTTTCCAGTGTAACTTCTGTATTTTCAGCAAAATTTGGCCAGTTTCATGAAATCAATTTTTTTGTAAAAAACAAGAGTTTGCACACATGAAATGCAATGGAATTTGTGACTTTTGGTCATTAGAATATAAATGTAGACAATCTTCACGAACAATGGCGTTTTCTCTGGAAACATTTTGTTGTTGTTTCAACAAAAATAACAGGGGGAAGGTTTGGAAGATTTTGTTTATATAGTGTAAATTTGCCTAATTTTTCTATTCTGCTGGAAAAATTCACTAAAATTTCAAGATCACAAAATTGAAACATAAAACCCCTGTCATGAACAGTGCTTTTTTTGGGGCGACATGCCACCACTTGGTGACAAAAAGAAGAGGCTGTTAATCCAATAAAGGTCTTTAGGGAAAAACATCACAATATTGCCATATTTGGAGGAAAAAAAAGTACAAATCGCCAGATTTAGACCAAAGCTTCAAACATGTCACAAGAATATAGAGTTCTGAAAATCTCATACTTTTCTCTATGACCTGTAGCCAAATTTGGCTAAGTCATCTTGTGGATGATCACCAGTCCACTTACCTCACAAAATTGGAAGAGAAAAAAAACAAAACCTTTTTATGAAGCTATATTTTCACATCTTGAAATCCCAGAACCATCATTTAGCCTGAGATTTTCAATTTTTAAATATTCTATCATGAATTTGAAGACTTCAGATGTGAAAACAAAAAGTGAAACTCAATTTAATGTCAGATATTCCCTGTTTTCTGGGAAAGCTTTTGCCAATTTTTGAAAATTTTGAAAACTTTTTGCCACATTTGGACTCAGAAAGAAAAGAAAAGAAAAGGGTGGGACACCATTTTGCAGATACTTGAACACTGTTGAACTTGTTTTACATAGTTACAGGGTGGTGATCCAAATGTTGAACATAGTTTGAAAGTTGAGCTTGGTCCTATCCATTGACTCCATGGAGAACAAATACAGCGGCAAAAAGTATTGACCTAATTCTAGCTGAAGCCGTTGTGGTCACATAATCTTCTTAGAGATCCTCAAAAGTTGTGTCAGTTGGTCCAGTATTCCCATGGTGAACATTGGGTTGTTCAATATGTTGATCATTGATTGTTGGAGTGGAATATGTAATTTCTCAGCCTAGCATGGAATATTACACCTATCTGGATCCTCTACCTTTTCTTTCAATGGTTGAGGGAGGGGCATATATTAAGAGGAAAGGAAAAAAAAGGGTGGTTCATCATGTTGCACAAACTTGAGCCTTGTTGAAATTGTCATTCATACATGTAGAGTGGTGCTCTAAATGTTGAACATAGTTTGGGTGTCGATCCTGTCCATATTGGAAAGAACAGGGCAGAAGCCTTCAGCTAATTTTAGCTGAAGCCTCTGTGGTCCAATTATCTTCCTAGAGATCCTCAAAAGTCATGTCTTAGGATTGTGTACAATTGAACATGATGAACATAGAGTTGTTCAACACTTCATTGGAACCTAGCATGGAATAATACACCTATGTGGTCCCAGGCTGTAACTTTTTGGAAACACCAGTCAAATAGGGACTGGCAAGGGGGAGCATGTTTTGCCGCTTTTAGACTTCGCTTCCTTGTGGGACAATTGAGCAGAATTCAGAAGCTCATAACAATTTCTCTTTTGGATTTAAAATTATGGAAGATAGGAAACCTTGGGGAATCACTGTTTTCACTAGGTGTAAAATCTTCCCCAAAAAAACAAAGCATGTATGTATCCACTGCAAACTACACATGCAGTCAAGGGCCATATCAGCCTTATTCTAAAGACTCATTCATATTCTAGAAATGTTTTACATTGCCCAGAAGTTTTGAGTCATGTTTGAACTTTTTAAACAAATTGTTGGAACTCTGTAAGCTAGATGTGAGAAAAGATCACCTTTTGCAACAAGTTAAGGGTGATCATGTGGAAGCCAATTTGGGCCATATTAGAGTGTGGTGGCATGGTCTGGGACACCAACCTACAGACCTTGTAATTCCAGGAAAACTGTACCTGAAAGTGTCGAGGTCTAGACCAGTGTTGTGCATGTACGTGTCAATAGTCGTATATATGACATCTAAATTCAGTGTAAGTGTAAATCATTTACAGTTACATGTCCAAATGTTTTTTTACACTTGCATGAGGCCAGTGTAAATATTTGTGAAATACACTTACACAGCCTTGGGTAAAATGTTTTGGGACATGTAAGTGTATATACTAAAATTATTTGTAAAGCCATCTTGTCTTTGGGCCTACTTTCACCCCAAACCCTTCTTTCAGGGGCGTCTATAATGTAAGGAAATTTTATTAAATCTGGGAATGAAATGCTGAAAATCAGCATTTAATGCACAACTTTCATTGTAGCTTTACAAGTAGGAGCAGTGAAAATATATGCAGCAACAGTGGAGGCGCTAAAGAAAAAGGAAAGACAGGGTGAAACTCAGTTCACCACAAAAGCTGAGGTCACCTTTGAATCCTAATGTTTTTTATTTTTTTGAATCTCACCCTATTTATGATCAAACTGAGGGTTCTAGTGTTATTTTCCTTACTTTGTAGATAATTTTATTATGTATCTTTAATGATCAGGCCTTCTTGCAAAGTCATATGAATTAGTTGTGGGTGTATATTTTGATGGATTTTCTTTTTTTCCAGTGGGTCATTTAGCTGGCTTATCTTGAAAAACATTGTGAGTTCTCCCCTCCTCAAATTCAAATCACATTTTTTACATTGTTATGTATTTACGTTGTTTTACATAGACATATAAAATCTTCTTTTTTTTAATATTTACATTTTTATAGGATCGCATAAAATGATATAATTATTTTTTTCCCACACTTACAGTTACACTATTTTACACAGCATAAAATAAATTTACACGATTTTACACTTACACAGAGTGTAAGTTCCAAACCATTTACGCGCATAACACTGATCTAGACCTCGCCCCCATAGTACATAACACATGTTAACATTCTTTCATGCATGTGCAAGTTTCCTTGAACTTCATTTCTATAAACTATTGCAGATTTATTGAACCCAATCACAGCGGAGAAATTTGCACAGAAGATAAGAGAGCTTCCTAGTTGTTAAACATAGTTGCGTGGTAGACGTGTTAAACATAATTGCATGTTAAGGATTCGACAGTTGTTTGTGCCATTGATTTTGTATATCAAAGCAAACAAACTTTCAGCTTATTTATTTATAGCTTTGCCCCATGCTTGAATTCCTTCCCAGTGGACATAATTGTGTTCAACATTTTGAACACCAAATGAAGAAAGGTTAATTCAGTCATATGTTGACATGGCAAGTTTGTGTGAACAGTAGATGCTCAAAGATAAAAGATGCCCTACAAAATTGTGTTCAACATGCCATTCATTACATAGTGTGTATAGTATAGTGTGATTCATATTACTTAGTTCTGAGGACCCCAAATGTTCAAAAAAAAATTCACTTTTTGATCATGGGGCCTCCTTGGTTTGCCCATCACAAAAAGTTGAGATCAGATTTTCCACATTCCTGAAATATATATACTGTAGGTTTCTGCTTATATGTTACAAGAGGAGAAGTTTGGGCAAAGGATATGGGATTACATGTGGTGCTATTGGGAACATGTTGGGAACACATTGAGAACTTGGGGAATTTGATAGGAACATGATAGAACCATATGGAACATAGTGGGAACATCAAATTCCCCCATGCCCCACCCCCACCCTAAGGAAAAAAATATGGCCGCTTGAATGCATCTTGCCTCACCTCATTGGCTGGATGGGATGTCTATTCTTAATTGTGCTGGTAACCATTTTTGGCCTAGGCTAATGGAAGGGCATGAATTGTGAGGACATAGTCAATCATACTATTAGTGAATGCTTTGCATAAGCTAGCTGAACTTCCTGGCCTTTGAGAGAGTCTGCCAACAAGGACAGGCATCAACCCCACCACCACAGTATATTGGGGACATGCTTGGACGCACACTTGTTAGACATAGAGATAGACATAGTTGAAGGTGGAAATGTTTGCACATAATGGGTTTTTCAATTTTTTGCACCTATTTGGAAGAACCTTGGTGTTAGTTGTTGAACATGCTCAAGTGTCCATTGAGGTTCGGTACCAACTGCCTGTTGAAAGCCTTGAGCAGATTTTCAATTGAGGCCCATGCTGAAATCTCCTTCTGTTCTGCCTTTCATTGAACACGCAAGCATTGTTCAACATGTTTAACATAGTTGTGTTCAAGTTGTTTTCTCGCATGAGAGTTTGCTTTACACGTTAAACGACATATATAGTTGTGTTACAATGTTTGACATGTAACATTGTGTTTGACATTGTAACACAACTATATTTGACATTGTTTGACAATGTATGCAGGCTTTCAGCTGATGAAGCTTCCACAGATAGTCCTGGTACAGTTGACTCTACTGGGTTGGCTGCACCTGGAGTAAATTGCACTATGCTTCCTTGACCCTTTTGATCTTCCCTTGGGAATTTCCTTGTGCAAAATGCTTATATGGAAACTTTTATTTTGGTTATAGAAAATATCAGTTGGTTTAGTTGTGGTTTATTTAATTCAAAACTTAATTAATTTATTATGATTAATTTTAATTTTATATATAGCAGTTAACTTTTATTGGGACCCAACCACATTCCACAATTGAAATAAGAGGGTATTGTAATTCTGGAAATTTTGTAATGTAGAAAGTGAGATATGAATATATATGTAGATGATATCAAGTCATGAAATTGCTTTCAAGTTTCAAATGTTAATGTTTCCATCTATAATCAAACTTGTTGATTTTGTGGAAGTTGTGTTTGATGGTACGATTTGGTTGTGGTAGCTTGCTTGGAATGTTATGAACTATCGGTTTTGGTTGATTGTTGGTGAGGTAAAAAGGTAGATGCCATACTCAAGGAACAATGTTTTTTTTTCTCATATTTGCATTGTGGCACAAGTTGCCATTGGCAAGTAGTTTAAGTATGAAAATTTGACAACTAACTTTTTTTTTTGGTCGATCAAGTGGCTATGCTTGTTTAGACAAGCCTAAAAACTAGCTGCAAAATCAAATGCAAAATAGGAAATGACAGGCAACCTTATGTTATTTGAGGTATACAAACCAGCAACTAAGTAGAACCCAACACAAAAAAAGTTGTTACTATGTCAAACTTGCTGTAAGTAAATGGCTATTGAGTGAAGTTTCATGTAGGTACATTGGCTAACACTTGCATTTCAATGGTGAAAAAATAAAAACAAGTTGTAAAAATTAATAAACATTAGAATCTAGGGCTAAAATCTCCTAGGGGAATTGAACCCTAGTCTTAAAGACATTACAAAATGTAGTAGGAAATTGCTTGCAATAAAACAAAATAAATCAAAATTACATGCTACTTTAATGAAAGATTGTGCACAAAATAGATATCGCATACACCTCAAAGCTCATACCAACCAAATCAACAAAATTGATTGAAATGAAGCAAATATTGCAAACATCAAAACAAAAACACAAGAACAACATATTGCATAAAGGGTCAAGGTTTAGAGATTTTTGGTTGCTTGAACTATCCATCTATGCCATGGTGGGATTTTGCAATAGTCCAAGAACTCATTGCTAGAACAAAAGGGAAAGTGTTCAATGTAAAAAACTTCTAAGCAAACATTTTGACAACTAAATCCAAATGGGTTGTCAATCTATTCCTTAGTTTTTCATAAACCCTAGATTAAAAAAGCATCTCTCATCTTCAAAGCTACCCATAATTATGGCCATGGATTATTCAATGAGTTTTAACCATTTAGACAATCGATGAGATAATAATTAATTGTTGGCCAACTTAGTCCAAATTTTTGTGCAAGGATTATAGTTTACAGGACTCATGGTAGCATGGCAAGATGAGAGCATAGTGAGTTTGAAAACATATGCATGTTGCACCAACAATGTTTCATCAAGCAAGGGTGGGATGAACAACTATTTTGGGCCAATATGCTTGCCAAAACAATAGTGAGCTTTAGAATTGAAAGTTGGGCCATAAAATTATGTTCAATTTCAAGTTACACCAAAAATTAAAAATAGATTGCACTAGCGACATTAATAATGTCTTGAGTTAAGAATCATTGCTCAAGTTCTTGAATGAAGCCAATAGCACTACATTATTGTTTCACAACTTTAATGACATTCAACCAATCAAGTCTAGAAACACAAATTGAATAACCAATTAACACATCCCTTTTATGAACCATGTACGTGCGAAAAAAAAATTGAAACCCTAAATACTCCACACCAAAATGAGGTTTAGAAATCCAAACCATATGTAAGGGATCATATGAGTGATGCACAATTGCAAGGAAGATCTAGAAAAACTCCATCAACATGCCCATAAGTTGTAATTGGATCAAAATACAATTTGTATAGATCTCTTTCACAAGCTTTAATTGCATCAACAAAATCACATACGAATACATCTTGAACTTGAGCAAACTTTGACAAAAATTGCATATATTCAAGCAAAGGTATGATATAGCTTAGACACACAAAAACTTCCACATCATAAAAAAGTTCTAGGTTTCCTTTTGTTGTTGTGTTTAATGTCTACTCATCAAACATGTGCATGACTAGGGACTTATACTCTGCCAAGATGCATTTGGTAGGAGACAACATTGAGATCCAACACGTCATCTTCACATTGCGCAAGATTTTCAATGATTTTTTCTCCATAAATTCAACTAACTTAATTTTTTCTAGATATTGTTTTAGGCTTTGTGCATATTAGTTGTAAACAACTTGGAGCAACACCTCAAATTTTGCAACCAAGGACAATTGAAACAATGTCTCCACACTCAAATTGGTTTGATTTGTAACACATGCCACAATGCACACTTAACAAAAATGGTGCATACTTTTCCTTCAATTGCACTATAACCCCAATCTTTGAACCCTAAAATGTCCTCACATTGTCTACTCCAAAACATACGAGCTTCAAAGTTAAGTTAGACTCTGAAAGACCACCATACAAAAATAGAGATTCCACAATTGACTTTATTAAATTATCAACATGGGAACTTTCAACAATTTACAAGAATGTCAAAAGAATCGGCCCAATCATTTCCACCCTTCCATAACATACACATGGATAAAATCCGTGATTGATTATCAATCGTGGTCACTTCGTCATAAGACACAAAAAATAAATTAGGCATTTTACACTACTAGATGAGTAGCCCGGAACATAAATTCATGCATTGATGCATTCCCAAACTCCTTGATAGACTCAAATGTGAATTTGAAGTGAAAACAGTGGAAGAGTAAGGAGTTGGGGCACTAGTAGTCGCAAATAAAAAATAGTCGCAAAAGACACTTTTAATCGCCTAAAACAAGTCGAAAAATGGGGTTTTTCTACTAATGGGGCACATTCCCTAGCTCGCAGCACTTTGGGGGTAGAGGGGCGTGTTGGAACTTCAGGATGGGACTAGGAAAAATGACAAGCAATGAATCACTCACACGGACCTGCACAAACCAAACAACAAATTGGTTAATGCATAGTTGGAGCACTTTTGGTGCTAGGACGAACCATGGGCAAACTTGGACTCACAAAACTCATCACGGCCTCGACTTGGGGGAAGCCACCACCTTCCCCCTTATAGTATACTTTGTGAATGGCCACGGGACCAGCATTCAAATGGCATTTTGTCCTAGGACTCCCAAGTGGGAGTCTCGGAATTCCCAAAATTGAGACTCCTGCAACTTTGGGGGCCCATAACTTTGTCTTCACACCTCCGATTGAGATGAAATTGAAAGAAAAGTTGTAACCCTCATCAAGAGCCTTCCAATGGTATGTCGCATGTCACCTGCACAAAAGAAAATAAGGGTGATTCCTGACTTTTAGTGGTTGGAAGTCAAATTGTCAATTTAACTCCCAGCCCTTCTTTTGGCCATAACTTGTGTTTAAGGTGTCCAAATGAGTCATATGAGCCCATTTCAGACATCTAAGTTCTAAAAGATTTCCAATGATGTAAGGAACGTCTCGATCCAATGAGTTTTGATTTGTGAAATCGCCTTTTGAAAATTTGAAAGTCCATTGGGACTCCAACTCCCAAAATAGGAGTTCACTTGGGAGTGTGAAGGTTCATTCCCTCACACTCTTTTGCACTCCTAGGAGCATGAAATGTGACTCCCGGGCTTAGTCTTGGCCCACACCTTTGCAAACCCTTGTTTTGGTCATGAACCCAAGGTTAGGGTTTGTGACATGCATAGTTTCAGCCATATTCCAACCACTTGTGTTTATCTAATGTTTTCGAAGGTTGTTTGGCATCCTTTTAAAAAATCAAATAAATCTTTAAAACCCTTGAACTTTGTCAAGGCCTCTTTACCTCAATAAATGGAAAATTGTGACAAACTGCTCAAACTTTCTCTTATGTTTTTTAAGATCTCCATTTTGTAACTTGTTGAACCACAAAAGCTCGCCCATGAAACATAACATATTGCTACTCATTCCTAACATGTTGACTAGTGTTGTTAATGTAGTATTAACTAACAGCCACCGTCAAACATGCAAAGGTTCCTTTCTGATGACCTACATGTTTTTGCAATCCATCGAACTTAAGAACCAGCAATTTTTTTTTTCAACCTCATTACAAATTCTACATTTTACCTAGGTCATCTTCCCTTTAGGACCAATAATTGCTTCAACCCATGGAAGTTTAATAGCCCAAACAGGTGTAATCATGGTTGGGGTACACAAAAATCACTTTCAAGACATCATTTTGAATGACCATTACATTTACAAAATAATTTATTTGGTACATTTTATTTTTTCATTAGATACTCACATACTTTTTGATTAAGATGGTGGTGATTTTTTCTGATTTGGATGATTAAAACGTGTTTGTAAGTGTCATGGAAGATGGTTTAGGAACCATGTCCCACTACAAAGTTATATCGAAAAGGATTTAACATGACTAGTAATATTTGTTCAAATTACTCCATGTTTAAGCCACAAATAGAATAAAATATGTTTTATATGATGGCATAATTTTTTTGTATGATCAATCACCAATTTTTGTGGAATTGATGCTAGAATCTTGAATTTTTTCATAAAATAGATGCATTAATAAGGAGAATCAAATTAATTTTGTTAATTAAAAATTTACATTCCACAAGTGTGGAAAGAAATATAGGAGACGTGGGTGCAAAATAAAGGACATTATTTATTGTTTTTAGTAAAGTTTTGGCACTTTAAATGAATGTATGTCATTTTGGAATGTCGAAGTAATCTTGCATTCCTTTGTGGTTTATACGTGAACAAGACATTCAAAATTTGTTCAATTGCTTTGAATCATTCATTATGACATTTATTAGTTGAAAACCTAAACATGCATTATATCCCCCTTTCATTATTTAGCATTTTAGAACATTCATTTTGCTAAGTCTTTAGTTTAGGACTTAGGACATAGGATAAATGGGTGTCATGGTTCCTATTGTTGTACCCCATCCATGATTGCACTTAGACATCTTAAAACACTTGGTTGAGTTCCCACTCCTTCTTCGTAAAAAGAATCTGAAGAAAATCAACAACTAAAATCAAAATAATTTCAACAATGCTAGAAGATGAAGCTCCTATAAATCCTTTTGAAATATGGGATGAACACTCCCATTTGCAACAATTGTTCACCCAAAAACATGCTCAAATTTTTTGTTGGAGGTGTAGGTCTAGATAAACCATCACTAGAAGCATCACTAGAAGAACAAACATTAACATCCAAAGGACTAGAAGGAAAAAAATTCTAGTACTTGAAATTCAATGGAGGACTAAGTGGCAACATCGACACAATTTAGAATTGAACCAAAATTCCCCAATGCAACAATGTAGTTGAACCTAGGACCAACCCTCATCACAAAGATAAGAAAAAAACTTGTGCAAAAAATATGTTACAACAGATGTGAACAACAAATTAAACCTGGATGCAATTGGAAGAACCTGAAAAACACAAAGCAAAGTGCATTAAAATACTTATAATAAACACCAAAATTAAAATGCAATAATAGAATGCAAAATGAAAGTACTTACTATAAACACTAGAAGCAAAATGCAACACCAACTATTTATAGTAGAACATAAAAAATGTACACCAAATCCTTAAAATTGCTACACCAAAATGCAAGAGTGCACAATGCTACAAAGGCATGATCATAAGTTTTATACATAACGACAATCATACCTTGAAGTAGTTACTAACAACTTTGATGGTGATGACATTTATTTGTTCGAGCTTGGAGGCTTCGAGTCTTCATTGGCAACCTGGCGATTGTTCGTTGGTGCTTCTCAAGTTAAATGCTTGTAAATTGCAACTCAAACAAGCTCTTTGAAAGACTAGATTTAAGTGGCAATAATAACAAATATGAAAGAGAAATTGATGGCAATATATATTCATAGTAGGGTAATAATGGTGAACAAATGGGTTTAGAATGTTACAAAACATATACATGATGAACATCATTGCCAAAGAGGATTGTTGTGAATTGATTAGCATCATAATCATATTTTGGCATTTAATGGCCAAACTGTTTCGCAAAGGTGGCTATTAAAGATTTAACTTTCAACAAAGTGATTCTTGTCACATCAAAAGTTATTGATTGCCAATGATTTCAGCCCAATTTAATGGTCTAAAATAAACCTAGGTGGTTGAATTGCTCCATTTTGGCTTGAAAAAATACTAATTTTTTCCAAAATAAAAAAACTATCAAGTGGTGATGCCTCATTAGTATAACCCATCTTGGGACCTTAGAAAGGTCATGGATTGAAACCCAATGGAATGCAAGTGAAATTCCTACCTTTTTTCTTCACTCTAGGATAAACCAATTGGTGAGCAAACACTTAAGCACTCAAGGTAGGCTAGATTTGAAGGGGGGGCTTTGTTGTTTTTGGTGTCCAAACAAAGCTTGAACCCCTCTTATTGGTGCATCTAGCACACAAAAAATCATCATAAACACAATAGAACTAAGAAAGTTATGGCCCCCCAAAGTAGAGGGGTCAAGAACTCAAGAAAACAAACCACCTAATGTTACAAAGGCCAGTTTCTTCAACAAGAAAACAATTCATTGTCTATTGCTTTGTTGCTATTGGAGTTCCAAGATGATTTGTAGAACTTCAACTGGCACTCCTATAGCACATTAAATCATTTAAAATGAATAAGAAGTTTATGAGGTTTGAAAGTAGAAGGGTGCAAAATGAAGAATAATGAAAAAAAAAAGTTTTGGAATTCAAAAAAAATAAAATTCTTTCTTACTTTTTTTTGGTTGGTCTTTTGGCTTTGCATTTCAAAAATGATTTATAGAGCTCGAGAAGGTGCTTCTATAACATTTTAAATCACTCAAAATGGAGAAAAATTGAGAAAGATCTACCAAAGTGTTCGTGTGACAAAAAACTAGGGCACATGATAATCAACACACAAAACACACATATTGAATGGTAAATAAACTCTCGGAATCACCCATTGGCATGAGCATGTGGCCATCTAAGTTCATTCTTGTAACCACCTAAGTTATTGCCTTCTTCAACAAAAAGAGGCTTGAGGTCTCTAAGGGGTCAGATCACTATGATCTCTCTTTCTTGAACCCACTGACCTTCTTTTTTCTTTTCAAATTCTTTACACCATATGAACCCATAACCACATCGGATTTCCACAGGAACCCAAGTTTTTATTTACATTTGGTAACATAGATGCCTCAACCTAAACATATTACATAATCTAGTGTCCCTAACACCATCCCTCAAATTGACAACACATCAAAACAGGAAAACAACACATATCAACTCCCTAGTGACTACTTCACAAGTCTTACAAAAAACCACAATCCTCTTTCACACGATCCACCTTGTAATTTCCATTGACTTTGGCTATTTTTCAGAGTTCCTAGTAATTAGGATACTCTCTCATGAAATGCAAGCCAAAACAACACTCACATACAAATCAACCCAAAACACACACATTGAGAAGGATTTCTAACCGTTCTTGAGACCTTTAAAATTTTCATCATCCCCCTTATCAATCATCAAAACCAACCTTTAGACTAAATTTCTACCTCTTCAAGTACATTGTGCAATGGATCTCTTTGTAACTCTATTGGAGACAAAAATTCCACCTCCCTTTCCTAAAAACCTCTACCCTTACTCTAAAAACCAAAACCAAACCCTCCCCACTTATTTGTTTTGTTATTCATCTTTCTATCGCTCCATAGCGAGATTTCCGTCAGCCACACTTCACTTAGCAACTCCCTTGCCACACAATCATCTAGTGCCCAACAATATCCACATCAACATACACATCCCAAATATAAAAAAATGACATAAAAATTTCAATGCCATAAACATCACCGCATCTCCATCAGTGCTCTTCCTTGTTTCCATGCCATTGTGAGTAAACATTACCGGCCACAAATAGAAAGAAACAAAAAACCATCCTTCCTTGAAAACCCTAAAATTCCTTCCTATACACATACAAACCCTAAATGTTAAAAACTTGTTACATTTGGTCATAGGCAGGCAATCAATTCTTGATGGGCCAGTTTACCCAACTTTAAGAAAATTACAAGAGCAAAGCAAAATTTAGAATTGTTAGATGTGCACGCACATCATACCTTGGAAAGAAGTGGAATACAAAACCGAAATAGGAACTGATCATCTTTATATGGAATCTTGGGAGAATTTAATGAGAAGTTCAGGTATTGCCTATATTTAATATGATGAATGTGTTTATCATTGAATTGAAGCAATTTATGTTTTGTAATGTCAGAACATTAATGTTGATGTGGTGGTCTAGTTTTGAAAGTGCAGATGATTATCAAAGAACCACTTTATCCTAGCCTCCTTATTTTGGTTAAGTAATGCCCCATTTTGAAGTCTTTCCCTACCCCAAATTTGAGACAAATGGGAAAAGTTGTACTACCATAGCCTAGGGTCGGTTTCCACATGGACAAAACAAATAATTCATTTAGTTTTCATAAATTTGAAATTATTATTTTTCATGAACTACTACGATATCGTCACAGGACGAATAAAATTATGCACATTGTAGGCTACAATAATTATGATTGGTTTTCAACACCTCAACTTCAGATTTTCAAAAGAAAATTCATTTCACTATTTTAAGGATTATTTAATGACGAAATTGACACTAGGATAAAGTATACTGAGACAGAAATATGTTTTAGATCCATTTGGTATAGGTGATGGGTTTTTAATATATAATCATGAGATGTATTAGACACGTCAAACAACTAAAATGTTAAAAAGTATGACTGTAAAAGGTGGATGGACATATCAAATACCTGTCTATTGCCAGCGTGACTAGGAACCTCTTTTGTAGGTCAAATGACAAGCTACAGGATGCACAAAGATGTAGATGTAGGATATAACTATTTTGTCCAACATACGTTGGGTGTTGAACATGCTTGTCACACTCTAAGAGAATTACTTGTTCTACATACCACAAAGGAGCTGTAGAAATGGTAGAAATGTGTGCAGTGTGACCAACCAGGAACTGTTTGGTTCTGCTTCCAAAGTTCCAAACTACAAGAAAGAGAAACTCATTGTCTCAGCTTGACTTTGGAACCCACATGGCACAGACCACCACTATAAGTTTTTTTTCCAATTTGTTTGCAAATAAAAATGAGGATATGGTATCATATCAGGAAGCCCTTGATTGCCCCCCATGGAGCACCTGGCCTTTTCCACCAAATAATTTAGTAGTTATGTCCAATATCAAAGCCTTGTACATGTTCATCATATATATACATACATATGTTGTTTGCAACATTTTAAAGTGGTTAGTTGAATTGTGAACCTTTTGGGGGAAAAAATGTCTAATGTGGTTTTGAACATATCAGAATTACTATTTGAGACTCCTGATTTCTGGGGTGACACTATTACATTACCTGTGGTTGATGTTCAATTCTTTCCAAATTATGGGAATAACACCTTTCTTTCATAGGCTTTTCTGGGTATGGAAAGAGTTTACACATGCGGGGCCACTTGCTTATAATCGTCCCTTCTCCTGGGATCATGTGTTGACGACATGGTGCACCCATAGCATTAGAAAACCTCTGGGATCCTAGCTGCAGCAACTAGGAAAAATTAAGACCTCCTAATGCTATGGCGAAGGACCGTGACCAAGAAATGTTGGGCCTAAAAGCTCTCAAAATAGATCTAAAGGCAGTCCCATGGAAATTTAGAATTCATTTAAGTATGGATGGAGGTTGTGAAGTGTAATGTAAAGTGAAAATAGACATTATTGAGGTACCAACATATTATACTAAAGACAAAAAATAAATTAGTTTATGTAAATTTTGATTTTAAACTTCAATTCTATGGAACTTTCTTTTACTACTGGTTTATAATTTCTCCTTTCTTTTTTTTATCACTTTCCTTCCAAGTTTTCCTTTTTCCATTTTTTTCATTTTGGCATTTCAGCAAGTAGGATCACCATGGACCATAGAAGAGAAAAAAATATGGAAGAAAAATTTAACCAATCATGGCTATTTTGGCCAATGGGCTAATTAACTTAAAAAAAAGATATTTTAAGAATTTGAGAAAAAAACATGTTAAAAAACTTGATCAATCATCATTTTTTTGGAACATGGCCAACAAACTTTGTGCCCACCTTCAAAAAAATAATGTAAAAAATCCAACCAATCATGGTTATTTTGGCCCACATGCTAATGAACTATGCACCCACCTTCGAAAAAACATTTCTAAAAGAATTGAGAAAAAATTATGACAAAAATATGTTTTCAAGTTCAAAGTCTGTCATCTTGAAACTTAGAACAAATAAATTATTAGTTGCAAAAAGTTAAACTATAACACTAGTAAGTGTGGATCTCCAAGTGCTTCTGAAATTTCAAATACAAAATTAATGAGTTTTGTTTTAGCTATGGTGTTTCTTTTTACATTTTCTTCTTCAGCAATTGACACTTAAAGGGTCTCTTAAATTAGGGCTTGTTGCTGTTGCAACATGGTGTGTTTGGGCAATTACATAATAGGTTATGTCATTTAAAAATTTTATTTCTTTTCTTCAACCTTTAGCAAGGAAAAACATTTTGATTTTTTAGACCTGAAATTCTGGACAGTAACCCATGGAAACAAAGAACTCTTTATGAGAATCCAGAAATCTACATACTCACAAATTTGAAAGCCAAAACAAGGTTAAAACTTTTCCTTGGAAGTCAAAGAAAGATTTCCAAATAAGGACTTTCAAAACTAGGAAGAAGGACCAACACAAAAAAAATGAACTAAAACGAAGAATCAATGAAACAAATAATATGATCGAAAATGACACTCTCTCACTTGTTCAAAAACCACAAATGATAGCGTGTATGATAGCAACTTGTCTATCCCACGTTCGTCACTAACTTCATAATTGGTTGCCTAAAGTGCATGTAAGTTAGTGTAACTACTGTAGCAACCCCACTTTGACTCCAGACCATTAAAAGTCAGGAATCGACCTCTTTTCGATGTTCGAATTGAGAGTGCGACATGGCGTTGGAAAGATCTCGACGAGGGCTACAACTTTGGTTTAGACCTCGTTGCGATCAGACTTGGCAGTCGAGAGTTACAAGCTCCCAAAGTCCCGGCACTCCAACCGGGACACTTTCGGGACAAATTGGAGACTCCAACTTGGGAGTCCCGGGAAAAAGAACCATTTGTGTCGCAACCCCACTATCGCAACCCCACTTTGGCCAAGTGTGGGGGGTGAAGCCCAACACTTGGAAAAGTTGGAGGTTGGGAGTCTTCCGGGACTCCCGAATGTTCAGAGCTCGACAGCAAGGGGCAAAACACCTCGCATTGGGGTGTTCTTGGTGTCATT
>Ga0209611_10008048_pt1 | contig 16679 bp, 14 predicted proteins | sample S1TSphgellanicum_3_FD_187693 | JGI IMG/M metagenome (GOLD analysis project Ga0209611, IMG submission 187693) | Host-associated microbial communities from peat moss isolated from Minnesota, USA - S1T2_Fc - Sphagnum magellanicum MG (SPAdes) (version 2) | ecosystem: Host-associated > Plants > Peat...
TTTGTTTTTTTTTTTTTTTTGATGGGTTTTGTTTTCTGTGACAGTTATTACTCAACAGGTGCATTATGCACCAGGTTCACACTAATAAGAGATATATGTGAAAGGGCATACAATATTTCATTTTCACTTACTAAAACATTAATATTTTTAATACTCATGATGTTCTTTTGTTGGGTCACCCTTGTTGTCTCAAAAGTAATTTTATTTTATTTTTATTTTTTTTGGGGGGGGGGGCATTTTCAACATCCCTCAATGTCCTTCCTACTATGCTTCCCATCAACCCTTGATTTTAAAAATAAATAAATATATAATTTTTTCAACCTATGTGTGTTTTTCAATGTCCTTTATCATTATATCCAACACCCTACACCTCGTAGTGCCTCTTATTACTCGTTAAAAATAAATAAAATCATATCAAACCTAGCACTTCTAATGTTTTAATGTGTTTTTTGGACACCTTTGTTATTGCTTGTTGTTATTTTGTCATTTTATCTCAACATTCCCATTTTTTGTTTTTTGTTTTTTTTTTTTTTGGTTTTTTTTTTTTTTTTTTTTTTTTTTTTGGGTTGTTTTTCAGTTTTCATCATTATTTGTGTTGTTTAAATGTGTTTACATTGTTGATCAAGTTTAGGTATTCTCAAAATTAAAATATCACACTAATTTGAATTTTGACTTGCGATGTTAGGATTTGAAAATGCTCAACAATCATAATGACTTAAAGGCTCAAAAAAATACTGGAAAAACAAGTCAAATCTTCAATAATTCATTAAAAGACCAAAGTTAAAAGGAGAAATATATCCTATTGATTCAAAAAGAAAAAATAATTAGAAGGGGAAAACATTTTTAGTCATTCTAAAGAAAAGGTTATTAGAAAGCAGAAAATAAAATATCCACCCCTAAATCATGTGTGAAGGTAATATTTAAAAGATTGTTAAATGCCACTTCACAATAAATATTAATGAATTTAATTTTTAAAATGATTTTATTAAGTCTAACTAATTTCATAAACATAAAATAGAAAAAAATAATGTAGACTTGTCAATTTTGATAAAATATTATGATGGATATTTCAATTTGACTATTGATTTGAATATGTGTTTAATTTTGAAAAAAAGGTGTCCATTAAAATATTAACAAAAAAGTTGAAATTTAATGTTTTTATGTTTTCATATTTGATTTAATTAGTAAAAAAATTATATTATCCTTAATTTTCATTTTGATCATTATTAAACTGAAAATTTAAAAATATTAATTACTTAAATGTCAATAATTTAGTTTCCAAATTATAATTTCATGGAATCTCACCTTTATTTAGTTGTATCTTTAAAAAAAAATACAAACCAAAAGTTATCATCATTTTAAATTTAGTGTTATCACTTGTTGGAATTATGAACATTATGAAAACTAAGTTATATCAAATCCATTAAATTTTTTATGAATGTAGAGTGTGATTTAATGTTTTAAAATCACCAAGACATGTTATTCCTTTCATATGAAATAAAATTCTGAAAATCTAAAAATCTAAAAAACTTTGCAATCATGATGTGTAGGTCAAAAATTATAATTATAATTTAAGATTCATCTTTCCAAAAATAAATAATGTATTATTTAATAGGCCATTAAGATTAAAAATGTAATTGTTGAATGAAAAGGTGAAACACAAATGCATTTGAATGTGAATCATGCACATTTCAAATAACAACATGCACAAAGGAATTTCAAAGATTTCAAAACCTCAGTGTGATAGTAGGTTGAAAAACATGTGATTTATGGTTAACCTACAATTGATTTAATCAAATATTAAATATTTCAATACTATAAAATTTAGAATCAAGAGCAAGACTTAGAATATGCTACATAGAAAATTTCTAATTTAAAAAATTAAAAATTGTTGTGATTAAGATTTATGGTTTTTGAAGTTTCACCCATCTCAATTTGCACCCAATTTGCAAGTATTGGTGTATTGCCCATGAATTAGAACAATTATTTTTCTTCTTTCCATTCTTATTACCTTCTTTGCTTTCCTTTTTCCTTCTTGTAAAGCTTCTATGATGACAATTCATTTATCATCCCATGAATTTAATTCAATTAATAACGTGCATTGAGAAAAAGTTGTAACCCTACAACATATTATTGGATGTAAAGAACACTGATTTAATAGATTCATAGTATTTTCAAGATTACTTAAATACTTTCATTAATGTGGCACGAAGGCAACTTCAACACATGTTTGTTGAATAGTTAATGAATTTTGAAATTTTCATGTCAAGATTGAAACATTCTTGAATGTTCCAAAAATTATGTATTTCAAATTTTTTTCTTTGAAAAAGGTAAATCTGAAAATTGTAAAAAACTCACAAATAATATTAATGTCAAAGATGCCAAGGTAACAAAATAATAAATGAAATGTAAATATAAAAATAACATTCATGTACAATAAATTATGCAATAATTTTCTTTTAGTAAGTCATATTTGCATAAGGGACATGGATCAACAAATGAGTTTTAAAAAACATACCAACCGTTTGATATGATCAAATCAAGCATGTTTTATCACAAAATTTTCATCTTCTATCCTATTCAACAATGCCAATAACAATTCTAAAGGTTTTCATTAGTTGTAAGGATACTATAAATTTATTATAATTTATCATTAAGTAATGACATTTGTAATGTGAACATGTTGGTCATCTACCCATATAAGTATTGATGATTTAGATTGAATTTTTAATTAATGAACGTCCAAAAAATCTAATGAAAAAATCACAAATTTAATTAATCATGAATATATAGAAGGAATATTTTTATTCAATAGAATACACAATAACATTGAGGAGAATAGTCCATCTTTCTTCCATTGGTTCACTAGTTCTTTCAATTGTTTCTTTTCACATAATGCAGATATAATAAGGTGAACGTCATTTGTTGTGTAACACTTGAAGTGAGTGCAATCCATAATGAAGAAAAAAAAATTGTGCATGTTCAAACATAGAAAATTCATAACAAAAAATGCTTTGTCAAAAATGATAATTTATGTGATAAAAACATAATTTTAATATCTTTAATTTTATGGTTAACCTTTGTTCTTGTTTTGTGTTTGAAATATGTTTTCATTGGATCATTGCCAAACTTATATTGTGCTTTCAAATTTTCTCTTTTTTGCACTTTGTGCAAATAATTCGCACAAAATATTTACATAATGACAAGAACTCACACAAATTCATATAGTTTTTGATTTATGAATAAAAAACAAAAGTAAAATAAAATAAAATACCATGCATAATATTTAAAAGGACTCCATCACGGTTGTTTCCACACATTAAATGCAAAAAACATTATTTCATTATACCCTTTTGCATTGACCTGTACACCTTTGTTAACAATCCCTTGAATAAGATTAGCATATTCACATGAACCCTAATTAAACAACACATGTTCATATGTCAATGTCATGCATGTTGAAATGATCTTGATATAAATGAATTCCAATCAAAGGGTAGTGATGATATGATACAATGTGTAACACACAATAAATACTCCTTATTTGCACCAAGAATAACATCATAAAATAAAAAGGAAACAAGAAATATCCTTGTGGAACAAGAAAAATTTCTAAATATTCTTGAAATGAGAGACACTAATTCATTCCTATATGAAATTGAAGCATGAATAACATTGCAATGCAACTTGAATTGAATTTGAATTCAAATATAGTGAATGAAATTTGAAATCAATTCAATTTAATTTCAATTGAATTCAATTCAACGATTGGATGAAGATTAAATTGAATTGAATTCAAATTCAATTAAAACAAATGGAATGCAAATTGATGAAGAATGTATTCAAAATCTTCTTCTGAATATGGTGTTGGAAAAGAAAAGCCTTAAAAAACATAAATATAAAACAACTTTCCATGCCTTTTCATTTGGGAATGGGTTAAACAAATTCCAATTTGGAACTATCTAACAATTTATAAAACCTAATGTTGTCCTACCTAAACCAACTACAATGAATCATCATAACTAGAGTCAAATTATTTTAATATCAGGAAATGAAACTTAATATGCACAAAATCAGTTCCTTTTTTCCATTGATCAATCAGTTGCTCGTCACTACAATGTATAGTAGTGAGGAGCCCAAGTTAGATAAGTAGATTTGATCGATTTCATCATTTGAAATGCACCTTGCCTATTTGAAGGACAAGGTTGTAGCTTCAAAGTTCATAAATGTTTGGCATGGTCCTACATAATAAGTTCATGACCTACATAAGTCCTACCATCATCAAGGTTATTAACTGAAATATATAAATGGTAGCAAGGGATCGTTATTTTCACAGACTAGGGTTTGGTTTAGGTCCAAAGATCTTTTGTCAGTTCAATGGGATTACTAGGCTTTTTGCTAGATTTTGTGAAATAAGGTTGCATGTAAGCAATTTCGAAGATTCATTTGGAGTTGCATCTTTTTAACTTGAAGAAGCATTGCAGTAGCCCTAAGTCTCATGTAAGCCAATGCACCAAACAAATAGAATATTTCAAAGACGTAATGTGGTAACTCTCAAATCATAGATCAGAGCTACATCATTATGAATGTTCCAACAAATGGTTGTCTATTTATGATTATTACATATCTAAAATTTAACATCAGCTACTAACAAAGGTTTTCTGCAAATGTGGGACTCTTAAAGGTCCATAATCAATATATGCACTATCATCTGTGATTGCTGTCTATGTTTACAAATTATAATCTCTATTATGTTCCAGGAGCGTCCAAAATTTACCTCCTCCATCGAGTCTGTTTTCGTCTTCTTCAAACAAGGTAGTGTCTCTGTCGCATAAGAATTTTGATTAAAAAAAAGACAACTTTCCTCCATCTGTCTGTCTGCTTGAATTTTCTACTGTGAGTCCGCCAGTCATGTCTGCACCCCTGTCAGCATTAACACTTGCATACATAGCTGGACATGGTAAACCCAGTTCAGAAGTCACCAATCGAACTATTTCAGCTGTTGCACTTCCTTGTGATAACTTATTCACAGTAATTGCAATTGCAAAATTCGAGCGTGGCAAGCAAAAGCCTGTTGAACCACCTACGCCTGAATGCCCAAACCCTATAATCTCATCGTTGGAACTACCTTTACCCTCAGCAGCAGCAGCAGTTATCCTCCTGAAACCAAGACCAAACTTTTCTGCTGTGTATGCAAGGCTGCTATATTCCCCTGACCCCAAAAAAGCATCATGTATCCTTGGGTTAGAATAAAGTTTTCTGGGCCTCTCTGATGTGGCACCTTCTGCGTCAGATATATCTATCTTGGACTCCAAAACTTCCTTCTTACTCTCCTTACTCTTTTTTGCAAGTGGGTCAAACTTCTTGTTTTCTGGGGTCAGACTTCCCAAAGGTGGCTCACTTGAAGATGACTTAGGTGGGATAATTCCACCTGTAACCAGCATTGCATAATAACGGGCCAAGGCACGAGCTGAGAAATGGCCATTGGCAGCTGGAATTATTGCTCGCCGAACAAAGAGAGTGTTAAATAAAACTGGGAGGGTAGCAAGGGCTGTTGTTACATCTCCACCAAAAGGATTCTCTGGCAGAGTTGGTTTGACAAAGCCGTCAGATGATTCCACCATACCCTGTGGAGGGTTACCCTGCATAGTTAGACCTCCTGCCTGCGTTCCAGAGTTCTTAATCAATGTGTCCACGTCTTCAGAATCAATTGCAAGAGAAGCCAATCGGTCTTCCAATCCTGCAATAGTAGAACCAGTTCTAACTTCATCATTTCAGACAAGGAAATAATGAAGACCAAGAGATTTAAAACCATGGATTCCCCAAAGTCAAAGAAACTAAATTCAGGGTCAAAATAATTCAGAGATATGAAACAAATACAGTACAATGGAAGCAACCCAGAAACACTTCACAAAATCACCATTAGCACAACAACGCTCTGCAACACAAATCCGGATTAAAATGGAGTTGATATCTCTATGCTGGTGGATTGATAGGTAACACAGGTTTGATGTTCCTGCCATGCAATCTGATTGCCTAAGGTTTCTAATGTCAGTCTAAGGGGTAGCATAAAAACACTGGATGTCCTCAATTCAATGTACACAAAGGTAAAGATGTATACCAGCAGGAATACCAATGAAAAATTCTCCACCCAAACCAAGTGGTTGAACAAAAGCCTTATGGAAGACATCCTGGAATTTCTGTCCTGATGCTTTCTGTTTCCCCAAAACATGTGCAACAGCCCTATGTACTCAATTCCACACATCCTTTTCATAAATTGGACAAAATTCTGGTTCAGATGTATAATTATAGTGCAGAGGGCTACTGGTAATGATGTGCCAAACAAGCTGCAACCCACATTATCAATGAATCCACCAGCAAATCAGAAGCAAATGAAAGCTCTTTTGCTGTACAATCAACAGATTATATCATTGTTTGCTACTCAAGTTGGTGCAATATATCTATTTAATTTAAGGCACTTATACTGTAATCTGAGATAGATGGTAAGCACACAAGGGTTCAGGATTTGGACACACAGTCTGGTCACCTGGCCCAACAATACACAACTCTGAGAGTGCCAGAGAAAATTTCATCACAACTCTTTGAAGGTCACCTTTAAGACAAAAGTACACTATATTCAAGCATGCTAGATCATCTTCATTGGAGATGAAGACAAAGACCCAATTTATAGATTTCCAAGGCAATTCTTCCAGCCTCCACATCTCTGACTTGAAATCAATCTGCCACCATTCCTATCTTTATCTCATTAGTGTACAAGATAATTTCTCAAGATCAAAAGTAAGCACATCTGCAAATAAATAACTCCTGACTCAACATCTTGCAAGGAAAAAAAGATGAAGAAAGTTCAGAGGTGGGCACCTCAATGATGCCTCCACATAACCAACCAAATGAAAGTGCATGGTACACTTGCTTTTCCCCAGGCAATGATTCCGGTGTTGCTTCAGCCAATTTCTTTAGTGACTCATCCCAGTTGCACATAAGCAATGGATCTGATTTTAAATCATTTGAGAGCGCATTCTGAAGCCCTGCCGTATGATTCAGCACATGTGCAACCTGCTCAAAAGATCCAAATTCTCTTTACCAAACAGCAGAGCTAAATAGATAACTTCTCAGGATTTCCGTATTGTTCAGTGACACCGTGAATTATACTGTTCTACAAAGCCCTCCACAGCAGTCAACTATTGGAATGTTCAATATCAAACTTGCATCACATCTATGGAAGTAGACACACATATATCTTCCTAGCAACAAAAGAAGAGCACTCGACATTACTTTATATGTACAACCAAAGACATCAGTAAATTTAGTACCAAATTTTTATGGGGAACACTGGCAAGCATTTACCAATTACATAATGACAAAAACTGAAAACTTTTCTGCCTCAGAAAGAAAACATACAGTGATATTTTCTTTCCCATTGCAAGCAAATTCTGGCCAGTAAGTAGACACCTTCTCGCTTAAGCTTATTTTCCTGTAAAAAGACCATTCACATCATTAGTCCTTTTCTATTTACTGCAATGCCACACAACCAGAAAAGGTCTCTGAGGCACAAGACCAGGCAGAAACTTTAATACACCAATCATTACTGATAATGACATACACAATGATAAATTTATTTAACATAGGAATCCTCTACTGAAGCACCTCTTTTTTTGTAAAGACCATTTTTGGATGGAGCATACATGTTTTTGTGAAAGGTTAAGCAAAGCTGAGCTCATATTAGTTTTCAAAAAATGTTATAAAGAGACTTTTGTACCCTTGATCAACAAGCCAGTGAAGTAGGCCTGCAGTGACACCCTTTGTTACAGAAAAGCATGAGAAAAGGCTGTCTGGCTGCACGGGCCGAGGATCAAATTTTCCTAAAACACCTGCTGCTGTATCTATCACTACCTCCCCATTCTTGTATGCACACACCTGAACACAGATTCTTGTTAGAAACTGTGCAGCTTAAACCCCATAGCATACATCCTTAACCCTCTACTCCAACTGGAATGTAATGGGTGTGTGGATTTACTCAAGCAGACAATATTCTGAACATTTCCAATAGCTGCTGATCATTACGCATCATAAAAGCAAAACAGTATCTTTTGAGGGTGACCATCTTTACCCATACTCTCTGAGACAATTCTATCTGGAAGAAAACACTAAGCCACACCTGAACCCCAAGCACTTGTTGCTTGCGCCCCAACTCCACTAAAAGTTCCCGTAATTTTGTCTCAGTCGGAGAGTGCGAGGGGGTGTTACAGATCCAGCTTGAGATTTCCAGCAGGCGTCCACTTTTCACCACATTGCCACTGCACAACCATGTGAGAGTAATCAAAATCAGCACAAACTGATGCAGGGAAACCTTCTTAGAGAGTGAGCAATTACAGCACAGTGTAGACAAGCCTTGTGGCAAAGTTGAGTCAGGTGGCCAAGTCCCATGACTCAACTAATCAATGGAAGACTGCACCATGAACACGAAGTCTTACTGGGGCAAAGAACCAAGAAATTCTCAGGGAATCTAGGTGGACATCCTTTCTATACCATGTGCAAAAAGTGAGACCACTACTACAAATCACTCTCTAGCTTAGCATGTCCAGGGACACAAATCAAATGCACCATTTACAGAGGATTTTGTCCCTCAGATCAAGTTTAAAACTGGTCAACATGCTGCATGTACCAAGCAATCCATCTTGCTTGCTTGGGTGCAAAGAAAACCGCAATCTTCTTGAAAGATGAATTACTATCCTCGTTGCTACTCAGTCCTTACTATGCATAATACCTAGCCCTTCCCCAAGCTGAAAAAGACATACCTGTACAAAGCCATTTCTGCAAAGGGACGCATAACCTCAAGATACACAACCTGAGCACCAAGCAAAGATGACAGACCTGCAAGCATTTTCAAAAGGAAGAGCACCTTGCTTGTTAAAGAAAGAGGACCAATGTGATTGTGATATACAGCCATTTTATTGAAAAACACTGGATATATTTCTATGTGAAAATAAGTCAAGTGTGGCCCTGAGCATAAACCTAGAACCAGTAATAGTGAGCCACTGACCTCGTAGTAGATCCAAAACTCGCATGAAGAACACAATATCTCCAGGAAAACCATCCACCTGCTCATCACAATACAACACAAAATAGCTCCAAATTTGTAGTGGCAATATATGTTGGCAAAATGTACAAGAGAAAGGTCCTGTAATTTCATAAACACAAGGACCTGTAGCTATATGGATGTTTTCTTATCACATGGGACTTTAAGGAGCAGTTTCTAGAGAGTAACTTCAGGCAAATCAGCTGAAGGAAGTTCTATTAACAAGGAGAAAGCATGAACAAAAAGTAGTCCCCTAATACCACACGCCTGCTTCTTTTGGCACGACTAAACCTATAGCAACCTAGGGTGGTAAATTTCCATTTGAGCTTTCTGTTATATTACAGCCAACACTGTAACATAACATACTCAAACATGGCAGTCTCTCCTGAAAAGAGTACTAATTAGGTCTTGATGTATTGACTTGGATTGAAGAGCTCATGGTGGGTATGCAAAGTATGGTCCATGAATGCCCTACACAAAGAGTTCAGCTTTGTTCTCTTATTGCAATTGAATTCACCAGATATCTTCATGAAGACAATTTAAGTCAACCTGAAAAGAGTTGACAAAGCTATGAATATTTCAGATCGGACAGCAAACTGGCAACAATCGGCAAGCATGAAAAAGAAATCCCTCCCTAAAGAAAAGTGAAAACAAGACCACAAGACAGAATGAACAACAACAACAGTCATATGCATGTTCCCAGACCTTCAACAGCAACATGTATGGCAGTGACCACCTACCATAACAACCCCACTGACTTCATCAGTTCCTGGCAATGAGTCAAACACTAACCATCAAACTGAGTTCTGTCACAAGACTGGCAGTAACAGGAAAACTCAGCCATGATGTTGGCTAGCTCCACAAAACCTTTAAGAGATAAAGAAGACCAAGAGACCCCAAGAAGAAACAGGACTGTAGAAAGGGGAAAATGCCAGACAAAGAAAACCCAAAACAAGAAAAAAGAAAGAAATTGGAGAGCAAAAAGAAAGAGAACTTTGAGATAAAGACTTTAGAGGATAACAAAATGCAGATCAACAAACATTTGAAGATCATCATACAACTGAAAACTAAAGTGTGGATTGAACAGCACACTGGATTCCTGTGAAGACTTGACCACTCTTCCTCTTTTTGCTTGTCCTGAAACCGCTTCCTGCGTTCATCTCTTTCCTTAGTCCACTTATCCATATCTTCCTGCAACCCAGATTCACGAACCAGAACAAGAAGCCCACTCATCCTTGAAATTATTACAGCAACTATGACCAAATTATGGAATCTTAGAAGCCTCCTTTAGTCATAAACCAAGAGAACATGACCAAAATACATTTGATTCTGTAGCCAAAGGTTTGTATCAGATGATTAATTGTTTGTGGGACAATAAACCCTGGCCAAGTCTTAAGGACCTTACAAAAGGCAACCACCAAAAAATTGGTCAATTTCACAAATTTTCTCCAAACTCCCGTCTCCATGTGCTCAGATGCAAATGAGCCATGAATGAGACCTGTTGAGATGTATATGCCTATTTTCTGGAGTAGTCCTAGCTTAAGAAAGACAATAAAGTTGAAGAAAGTTGATGTCTCCTAATCCAAAAGTCTTCTTCATTTTTGCAACATTCTGTTCATGCCTCATTGAAATTCTGTCTTAGTATTTGCCAGAAGCAAGACCAACAATCTCTTACATCACTGTAACACCAGATTGTGGGCACCTTAGCTCCTAGCTTTCAAGTGGCTGATGGGTCAAAGGGAATTTACAAGTGACATTCTATCAGAGAACCTTGTCATAACATGAAAATATAAGGAACCTTCGGTTACCTACTCCAGACAAAGCTTCAGAAAGACAAACATACCTGGGATGCCCTCCCTGGAATGGAACGACGAAAGAAGAAATTCATAATTGCCATAGCATCCTCTGGCATGTCCATCCGGAGCTTCAACCCTAATTCAGCAAATGATGACAAAAGTGCAGCATAATCACCCTGCACAAAAGAAATTCAGCCAACATTACCAACCCACTGAAATATCCCACTTCAATCAGCTTAGGTGAAAAAACTCACATTACTGAAGATTCAAGAAAATAAGTCCAGATACCTCTGCACAGGCAAGAAGCATTTTTGCAAGTGCTTGCTTTTTGGGAAATGACAGGGTCTTAGTGAGGCCAAAATCCAGAAGAATGGGCTTAAAAGGGGGCTCCTTGCTCACAAGAAAATTTCCTGCATACACCCATAACATAAAGTTTGAAACAGTTTTCTTTTCTTACAATGGCACAGGCCCTCCTGAAATGCTCAATGACTGCAATCTGCAATGAATATATCAATCTTCTACCATCAGACAACATAGGTGTGAGACAAATGCCTATGGAGATCACTTGGACAAGTTTAGACAAAATCTGGAACTTATTTGTAGACAACTAACCAGCCTACCTATTGTAAGCTGAACATTTACAAGTTTACCAGGGTCTCTAAAGATACAAGAAAGATGTCTTACCAGGATGAGGATCTGCATTGAAAAAGCCATCAACATAAATTTGGTGCGCATATGAACAAGTAATGGATTCAATTAAAGCTTGCTTATTGACACCCAATGCTTCAAGACCTGCAACATCGTTCAGTCGCAGACCATCCATGTAGACCATAACAAGCACTCTTTCTGTAGACTGCACAAATTTCAACCCAGATTCCACATAAATGCTTTACTTTTCAGCACAAAGGGCATCCATCAGTTCTAAGATTGTACAATGACCATGAAAAAGTGTACAAGTTGCTGTTCATGACATTTTATTACCAGCTAGTGTGAAACCCAACCTGGATGACTTCAGGTACTAGAACATCAAATCGAACATCTCCAATATTCACTGAGTCCTGTCTATTCCGATAATCCAAGTTGCTTGCAACTTTGCGTGTATTCTCTGCAGCAACATGAAAGAATCGGGTGAGATGAGGGTGTCAAAGGAAGGGGACTATGAATCATCTGGTCTAACACCACGGCTCAAGGGGATTTATTGAATGAGCAGAAGAACACAATCTCCAAATATAGCACACTGCAGACAAACCTAGAAGGTCCAAATATGGAAAGACACAAGAACTGTGGAAGTGAATAACAAAACTGGATAAATTGCATAGAAAAACATTGAACACATCTCACACCTAAACCTTGACCATTTAATTTAGCTAATCAAAACCAGAATCTAGACACAGATACCTGAGCCAGATCCCAACCAAACCTGAAACTGTCAACACTGCCCTGTATTAGGTATTGACCACAGATAAGTAAAAAACAAGACAAATGCACTGACAAAACGAGATGAGAAACAAACTTGAAGGAGTCAAAACATGGTCCACAAAACCAATACAAAACATGGATTACCAGCTTCGAGGTTGAAATCAAGTTCTTTTGGAACTTCATTACACCACTCATCCATTACAGGCCCAAAATCATAATCTGGTTCTGCCCATGCCACCCACTGCACTATAGTGCGAGCATTCTTCAGATCCTGCAAAACTCGCATTCAAATTTAAACCTGCATCAGCCCTGTGAGCTGCTTATCCCAATGGCACATATCAACAAAAAGGAAAGAAAGCTCCTTTGTCAGACAAATCAAAAATCAAACCAACAAAATGCTCAATTTTGATAGCTTGTGCTGCTGGAAATAGGGTAAGAACAACATGACAAGATATACAGCTGCATCTCAGCAGCATCTAAATTTGACCCCTAGGTAGTTAGAAGTTCCATAAACCCAAGTAGTTACACCCAGGTTTAGGATTGACAGGGAACTTGCTGGCAACCAATTCTAAATCAGCAGCATCTGAATCTAGTGTACATCTGTGTCAGAAGTTCCCTGTCAATCCCTAACTACGTCTAGTCATGCAGCCTTAATAATAATAATGCCCTTTGGTACAAAACACAAGTCCTAGAAGTAAGCTTTAGGCAAAATAAGTTGATACAAGACAGGAGACCTGTAAAATGATGTTCTTGATTCCCTTGTGCTGAACTTTGACCACCACATCCAAACCCTCTTTTGTACGTGCACGATGAACTTGTGCTATCTGCAATTCAAAAACCACATCATTGAAAGCTAGAATCAGATTGCTGCTGATTCTAGCTTTAGCAGCTCAAAAAATGTAGAAATCTCATGGACCTTCACCAGCAACATGTTTGGTATTGACTGCCTACAATAACATCCCCACTGACTTCATCAGCTCCCAGTAGTGCGTAGAGGCCAATGTCACAAGTTAACCAATATACTGAGTTTCTGTCATAAAACCAGTAGTAAAAGGAGTGACTCTGACGAGTTCAACAAGTAACTCCATGAGATCAAACAATCTCCATACTCACAATTAAAGGTCACCAGAACCAGGTGAAATTTTTTATTAAGTCAAAGGAAAAACTTCAAATAAGGACTAAGGAACAGGGAAGGGACATGGAAGGGAAGAGCTAATAAAAATGAACTACAAAACTAGCAGGATGACAAACAGTGCCAGTCTCTCACGTGCCCACTGACCATCAATAGTATCCTGTATGATTCTGTCACAAGTCTGGAAGCAACAAGAAGGCTCAGCCATAATACTGGCCAGTACCATGCACTAAAGAAGAGAAAACACACAGGAGAAGAGAGAGAGAGAGGCATATAATGAAGCAAGAACAAAATGTAACAGACAATGTCATAAGTGTCAGTAAATAATGTCAGAAGAATAGTATATTATCCAAATCCTGACCCATGGATTGTCTACTTCTGTGAAGGGCATTTCTGCAGTTACGGTCCTGGGAGAACTGACCGAGGCTGTTGCAAGAGCTGTCTTGTCAAAGTCTGTGAAAAGCTCTGATGGGGACTTTCCCAACTCTTTCTCGATGGTTTCACATACCTGCAAAAAGTTACACAGCTACTGTGAGAACAAAATGTGGCAGACAACTTGATTTCTTCAACATCCACAGATTCCTGTCCAAAAGCAGTCAACTCACTTTACTCCACAACCCTGAATAGTGAGAGGCCAAAATTGGACCCAAAAGATCTGAAACCCTGGCTAAGGTTTCCACAAATCCTGTCAGAACTAAAGATTCAGAAGAGACAAAAAATGTGTTGAGTGATTCCATTTCTCAATCTGTGACAATATACACTTCACACAGCAGTTCAAAAAGCAAGGCTTTGCTCCAAGACCATATCTTGGACAGACATGAATCACGTATCTCATTATTGCCCTATTATGACTATGAGAACCTAAAGCCTGATGAGATGACAGAGTGAAAACATCCAATGCAGGACTGTACAAAATCAGAATGCATATACAAGAACAGAAGATGATCAGCAAAACATCATTGCTGATCTTTGGACAAAAAAAGAAATGTTCTGTACCTCGGAAAGAGGGCGAGGTGGCAGGGAGTCTTGGAGTTGGGAGAGATTCCGGATGTAGGCACTAGGTAAGACATCTGCTCGGGTGGATAGGTATTGACCTGCCTTTACCCATAAACCCTTGAGCTCTGTGATTGCCTTCAAAATTCGTTTTGCATTGCGTTCATGAGTGTTGTTCCAGAGCTTGTCTTTAGCAGCTTGCTGCTTTGTCCAACCCTCCCTTTTTTGAACCAACTGCACCCAGCAGACACCAACACGCCCTTGTAGTCACTCAACCAACCAATATTCTTTGGGCGAACAGCCCAAGCTAAATGATTCACTAAATGATCTCAGACCAACTCCATGAGCTCGAAACAGTGGAGCTGCAATGTACTGCAACCGGATTCTTATGTAGCGATTCTCACTTTCTATGATCAGGTGATAGCAGGAGGATACACTTTACCTTGTATTCAATAAAGACAGTGACTGCAAGGAAAAAAATCCGTATTTGCCTTCCCCATCCCATTCTAACTCACAGCTTGCAATGTCACAGTTATTGGGCCTTCAGAATAGAGAGTACTCTCTGAAGCAATCCAATCTACAAGTACCTGCAAACCATGGAACACATGACCAGTTGATTGAGCTGAAATTCAGAAATCAACAATTCTAATTGGGATAGTCAACTGGTAACATGTCAGAATCCACAGACCTGCAGCAGCTTGTGAACTCTAGATACAAGTTCAGAAAAAGATGTTGCAAACTTTGTTCTCAACCAGAACTTGGCTGACTTGCAGTTTTTTTCTCTTTGAGGCTAGTTTAGAACATGGCATCCTGACCATTCAATTTTTGCTGTCACACAGCTAGAACTCCCCAAGTTTAGGGTATTGGTTTGCAATTTCAATCATAAAAAGCGTTGTGAGAAAATCAATCAATCAATCAGTCAATCCTCTCCTCCCTCTTTATCACTCCAATTCCATCTCGTCTCCAGCATCCTCAAGCTTGCAAATTGGCAACGAACAAAAGGAGCCTCCTACAAAAGAGTTCTTCCAAAACATCATGCACCAAAATCTCGCTTAAGACAAGCTGCCAAAAACTTTACTCAGTAAAGCTAACCTCGTTCAAACAGAAACCTCAAATCTCCACACAAAGAATTCAATTCCACTGGAAGGACTGACTGACTGACTGACTCCCTTTCTTCCTTCTTCTTCAAGAACACAAACACCTAGGGTTTGAGCAAGAGCTTCCAAGAACACATACAGCATTTCTCGGTTGAGCGAGAACCGGCTTCATCAGGATAGAGCATTACTTACCAGTTACAGAGGCACTTGCTTGGTACTCCGTCTTCCGTATCTCAGTCTCTTCTTGCGCTCTTTAACACAGAGGCTTCAATTGGAGACAAATCGTGAACAAAAATGTCAGTCTATCTCTGTCTTGCCGCAGAATCTTGCTTCATTTCTTCGCAGACGCGTGGGTCTGTCTGTCCGTCTGTCTGTCTTTCTCCGCCTGCTCTCTCCGTCTCAATTATAGCCGCGATTGCGTGGCTCCAAGGGGAGTATGACACTCCGTTGCTGCCGGCCTATCCTCCCTTCCGTCCCTGAAAGTTTCTTTGTTTCTTGGACGACTCTACACCTCTCGATCTGCCCGTCCTCCCTCCGCGGGACTCCTTCGGAGAGGCTTCGTTCCGTCCGGAGCGAGCGAGCGGAGATTGCGCATGCGGCATGTCTCCCTCCAAAGCGAGGCAGCTTGGAAATGCATGGAATTCTGCTGGAATCTTCTACTAGTCAGTCTCATTCTTTTCATAATGTCCTCCAGGCTGCATGGAAACAACGCAACGGCCAATGGATCATTCTACCTGGAATAGTTAGTTACACGGCCTTGCTTCAAATGGCGATGTATGACTATTCTGCACGGAATTCTACCTGGAATAGAAAGTTACACAGGCTTGCTTTAAATGGCGATGTATGACTATCCTGGAACGGAATTCTACTTAGAATAGTTAGTTACATGGGCGTTCTACGTTTATAGTGATGTACCATTCTGGACGGAATTCTGCCTGGAATAGTTAGTTACATGGGCTTACTACGAGTATGGTGATGTATCATTCTGGCCGGAATTCTCCGTGGAATAGTTACATGGACATGCTTACTGTGTGCATGGCGATGTACTATTCTGGATTCAATTCTAACTGGAATAGTTATATGGGCTTACATGCGGCCATGTACTATTCTGGAGGGAATTCTACCTGGAATAGGTAGTTGTGTTT
>Ga0209611_10008049_pt1 | contig 16678 bp, 14 predicted proteins | sample S1TSphgellanicum_3_FD_187693 | JGI IMG/M metagenome (GOLD analysis project Ga0209611, IMG submission 187693) | Host-associated microbial communities from peat moss isolated from Minnesota, USA - S1T2_Fc - Sphagnum magellanicum MG (SPAdes) (version 2) | ecosystem: Host-associated > Plants > Peat...
TAAGAAAATTTGTTGATTCATACCAAAAAGATAGGTTGACAAATTATTATATTGAAAAATAGAATCAAATGCTAATGATGTTGATGTAGAATGCTCAAGAAAACTTGAATTTCACAATAATAACAATACTAAGATTAATCCATTACTTCATGCAAAAAAAAAAAAACAAAGTGCAAAATACCTATTCTTCAAACCTCCCAATGAAATAGGACATGATTTTTTAAGTTTCATTTTATGATATATCAGCTCTTTCTTGCAAACCCACATGTGTGGCTTGCAATCCAAAATGATCAAATTATTTACAAAATAGTTGATGACAATTCTATAAAAATAAAATCAATATCAAAGAAAACATAACAATGTTAAATCTAATAAGGTTTGAATTTTTTAAGGTGTACCAGAATTTTGTCACAAATGTCACTCTTTTTTTTACTCCTTTACCTAGTCTTGTTTTATTATACTCAAGACACAAAATGGATGATAGTGATGGAATCTATAATTGTGACAATTTAAAATATTTTATTGCAATATATTTTTAAATTTTTATTCGTTAATATTGAAAGGGATCAAACTATAAGGAAAAATATGATTTCATTAAGGACTAGGTCCTTTTCATCTTAAATGGTACACCTTAAAAGATTTTCACCCAATAAACATTCTTATTTCTAACTTTTGTGAGAAGCAAAGAGGGAAGGAGACATACAAAGCCACTAACACCCCCTAATGGTTGATGAATCATGGCATATGCATGCAATATCATTTTCTTTTTTAGTCTACTAACAAAATGGCTCCCATAAAAGTTGTTAAACCAAAGCAAACAATAAACACATTTACCCTACAAAGCTTCATAACATCATAGATGCATGTCCATGTGCACCACTAAAAAAAAGTGCCAAGTTTGTTCCCTTTGCGAAATTGCTTATAAAACATGATGTCATTTAACAACACAAGCACCTAACTACGCCACAAACTATACAACAAGAAACAAACTAGCATGAATCCATACTTCATATACCTTGAATGTCAACATTTAAAAACCCTATATCTTTAGGTGTGCAAATTGTGTATTATTCTTGGTCAAGATATAAGATAGATTTATCATGGCAATAACAACCAATTTTCTCATAGAACTATAATAAAACATACACTTACTACATTGATGGCTTATTGTGATAAAGTTGCAATAAGCATCTGAAACTATCATGTCATCTTCCTCTCACATTTAGTAACTAAACCTCCATGTGAATTTATGATGAGCGTGATGTCTTCGGTAGGATCTTAAACATCCAACAAGATCTTATTGATGATCACATCAACTATGAAATTGTCAACCTACCAAAACCCCTATCATATCAAAAAACATTATTCTCCTTTACCAACAATAAACATCTAGCCTTTCACACACAAAGACATTGGAAAAATAACAAAAGAAAAGCCAAGAAAAGAACATAACATTGACAGATGAATTTCTCTTTTACAAACAAAAAATAGAAGGAAAAAAAAAACAGGCTAGAACAAAACTCACTTGAGAACCTAATTAAAACTATGTTGTTGTAGGAGCATGGTGGAAGGATCTAAGTCTTACAATCTTAGCCAAGGGGTTCCAAACCCCATGACAACATGCCCTAGGAATTGTTGTTACAACCTATAAACATTTACCATGGCTACATTGACATGGTGCTTTTTTATTCATGTCTTTGCCATTTTTTAAGTTCATTTGATTTTTGTGATCTCTAATGCTTTCACAAACCAAAAAGAATCATTGTTTTAGCACCTTCTCACAATTGACATGTTCTTATGAAAATTTTGTGTGAGCATGGACCTTTTCCACACATGGGCACTAAAAATTTTTACACAAAAAATGAAATTGGGCCTAAAATTATTTATACCACTAATTTTCTACCAAAATTGGTGTTAAAAATAGTTTCAATCCTAGTTGTTTTACTTTATAATGTGTTTGTATGTTATAGTGGACCCAAAAAATTATCGTTGTGTTGTAGTATTCACTCCAATAAACTTTGAACATTTTGGAAACATAATTGGTAAAGGTTTAATGGCCAAATTGTGGAATTTAAGGTGATGCACATTGTAATATATGGTTCTATTATGAAATTGTTGGAAATAAGAATGATTATTGAATCCTTTTGAAATACATTTGTAACATACAATTATCTGTCACATGACAATTATTTGAACATAAGGACTAAAAAATACTTCATTTAGCTAGAATTTTTCAATGAAATTTTGCACATAAAAACACATAAACATATGGATCAATATTTTCCAACTTTTAACATAATTTGATTACATATGTCATGATAATCTTAAACACTAACTTGCAATGTTTGATAATACATTTAGGTGATGTAAGGACCTAATTTTTTAACTTTTTTGGTTGGGGTTCATATTCTCTTTGAATTGCATGTGCTTTATGTGGAATTTTTATCAATTGAATCCAATAATCTAATTTCACAAAACTAGGGTTGTAGAGCTTTATTGTTATACATTATAATAATATTATTATTATGTACTATTGTGAAAACCCTAATCTTGGAAATGTTCATTGCCTCTCATTGTGGCCATTTGATTAATGTTAAAAATCAATTTAATCATGAATGATACCATCAAGATTTTGAACTTTGCAACACAATTGTTGGGCTTTGACATTTTTGTAGGTCTCTTTTCAAGAAGTATGGTACCTTGAACAATATGATCTATGACTCTTTTTTTTGCATCATTTCAAATAATCAATTGATTTATTCTTATTTATCAATTAAGTTCAATGTTCTTGTAATGTTGTTTAGCTTTAGGGTCAAAATTGATAGTTTTGGGATATGTTACCAATCTCATGGGCAATTCCAAAAATCAACAGAAGATGGCTATGTTAGGTTGTAAGAGTCCACAATTTGTGACAATTATAAAATCACAAGTTGAAGTGCAATGGAGAGGAACAATGGAAAAACAAAGATGATGTAGATAAAAGACCAAGGATTTGGTCATATCTACCTAAGAAGTAAGATTCTTTGAGAAAAGAAAACCAAAAATTGAAACAATTGATGTTAGGAAGGCTAGTGGTTCAATGAATAAGATATCTACATTCATCAATTAAAAGCTTTGTACTTTCCTTACTAATGTTGGTAAAGGGGCAATAATAGAAAATTTGATGGGCAATCCCATATTTAGGCACCATCTCCCACATTATTACCTCCCTCCCAAAGAAGCTAAGGCCTAATGTGCTTTTGTTCAAAGTTTGAAAGTTGAACTTAATAAGGTTAAAGAAGTCCAATTGAAAGAAAAATTGGCATATAAGGTACCTTATTGAATGTTGTGGTTAACAAGGATGTTGTGCAAATCATGGCACTAGTTAAAGGCCTTAACACAAAACAAACAAACATTTCTTGTGTTGTACAAAGATGACAAGAAACAAAAGTGTCTAACTCAACATAATCGACACTCATAACTCAAAGATGATCATCAAATGTCCTTAATGAAGCATTTGTTTTATGTATTTTGGATTGGTGGAAAAATAAAACAGGAGTGGTCAATCCAAATAAGACTAATGTCACAAAGAAATGTGTGGCCCCCAAAGTGTATGAAGAACATGCAACACATTTGTTGCTAGAAACTCGGGTAAGGCATGAACTTTTCCATGCCTCTATCTTTTTGAACTTTATTAACATGGGAAGGTCTTGAAGCTTGCATCTTTAGGTTGTCAAGGGCTTGGATTGCCATATATAGATATCTAAGGTCTTCAAAACAATTGCCATGAAAAAAATAGTTTTTGTACATCTGGGTATTACAATTGTAGTAAAATCTATCAAGTCATTGAATTGCATTTTGACTATGAATTGGTCAAATTTCAATAGTGTTGTAAAAAAAAATTAATATTTTAATTCATGCACATAACATACTTTCAAATTTAATTTCTACATGCACATAAAATGTCTAATGGCTACATCTTTATATTTGTACAAAACAAGGCTTATGAAAATGCATTGTGAGGAGTGGAATTTATGTACATTAAGTTCAAATCACTTATTCATGCAAACACAACAATGAAATCCTTATGTAAACACACTATGGAACAAGGACTTTTCTTCCAATGATTTGTGACCCATTAGAAGACAAGTGCCAATTTGTGGCTAGTCCTTGCAACTAGTTTTTAATCATAAGCAACATTTATAACTAATTATCCCTTAGTCACATTGGACAAATCGCATATGACATTAGTCACAAACGACAATGAACTTTGGATGAAAGAAAAAACGAACAAAATACACATTCATCCTTTGATTGGTTGTATGTGCATTGTCATTTACAATTAAGATGCAGCTATTTTAGTGGACAATGAAAGCAAATGATGTGTTACCACATGTCCCATATTTCAATTATTTTAAATATAATCTAAAAAAATCTAAAATGTCCAATTTATATGTTTGGATGGTTTTAGATTGTGATGTGTGGCACAATGAAAATGTGACACGTGACATGTTAATTAAATTTGTCCCAATTGATTTAGGTGGGTAGGTATGTAAATAGGTAAAATTATGTATGTAGGTAGGTAGGAAGGATCTACTCACCTATTTATTTAAACTAGACACCTACCTACCTACTTAAGTAAGGTAATTACAGGGTAGGTACATAAATGTTTTGTTTTCATTTCATTTTTTTAATATGAAATGTATGACAAAAGACTTTCCTTATGTTGTTGCAAGCAAAATAAACTTTGATGGGGATAAATAATTGTTTTTTAAATGTGTTAATTGTAGTATTTAGAATGAAGTTGCTTGGGTAGGTGACTCCGCATAGTTTCCTATTGTAGGTCATTTCACCCTTGGTTGTTATGCATGTGCATTTGTTTGTAAAGTTTGTAATGGTGTGCCCTTTTGCATTGATGCATGCAAGTGCAAAATATGTTATGTCATTCACAAACTTGTCACCCTTACAAAGGTAGCAATTCATTTTGGAAGGCATGATCATCATGTTCAAAATGGCATTTGTAGGGGGGTCACATATTTGGCACAAATAATTTTGCAATTGCCTTGTTTGCAAGTAAGTCCTTGTCTTAGCACCTATTAAATGAGGATAGTGACAACCTTATCAAGCTTATAAAGGGCGAATAATTAAATAAGGTGATGGACAATTTCATACCTTTGTGCTCTTTCAAATTTCATAATTTCATTGCATCATTCAAACACCATTCAACCAATAGAGGACATTGAAAACATCATTTTGTTGAAATCCAATAGTTGTTATTACTACATTCAAAATAATTGTTTTTTTGAACAATTGTTGAATCAAAAGGTTTTTTTCTTTAAGATGTTAGTTGATGGTGTTGCCAAGGGTGTCAATCCAATCAAGCAAATTCAACTTGGTGGTGATCTTTAAAATCCTTGGATTATGTTTGATATAATGTATTGACCGTTGTTATCTACAACATGAAATGAGAATCCATTGAAGTTCAATGTGTCTCTAAGAAAAAGTTGAACAAGGTTATGTTCAAGCATGACCACTCCAACAATAACTTTAAAGGGTTCATGGTAGATGGTGCATAGGTGAATTGGAATGTTGTCATAATTATTTATGGGCAAGGAGATTTCACCATTTTTACAATTGGGAATGAAAGTATTTGCCTATCATTTTATTTTCATTTTATTCTATCATTTGACAAACACATGAAATAATTAATCACATTGCAGTTCTTAAAACAACATAAGGTGCTATGCTAGTATAAGAATTCCACTTATTTGGAAAAGGCCAATGTGTGGTCCATAACATTTGGTTCCAACAATTAAGAAAAAAGGTGCATGCTTATACAATGCAACTTTTGATGACTATGTGCAAACTTTCAAGCATAGTTCATTATACTAGGCATACTTGAATGTTGGTCTGTTGAGAAAATGTCCAAATAGGAATGACCTTCATTTACATAGAACGAACGAATATGGAGACCCTTTGCTACTAATTGCATTTGTTACAAAATATGCACCAAGTTATTCTTATGCATCAAGGATGCCACACTTGGAGGGAGGATGAGGAGGTTTTCAAATTTCACAAATGAGGTACAAATTTCCCCCCTGTTAGAAAGGGATTCGCACACACATGACCACATTAACCTTTTTTGTTTGTGGGTTGACACAACTTCCCTTAGCATCATCATAACACATGATGATGGTCCTTTGCCCATTACTAAAGCCAATTGTGCGATTCCAATTGTCATGCACGATGGTTGCAAAGTCTGTGAAAGTATTTATGGACATGGTGTGTGCTATATTGAGTGTTATACCCCCAAATCCAACATTCGTGTAATGCAAGGTGAAAATCATATCATCGAAAATAATTATTGGTGTTCATACTCCATGTTACGATTGTTGGTAGAATAATTTCGCAGGTAATTTTTGATAATCACACAATTCTAATGATTTGAACCACTATGTGGGAGGTTTTAGAAAAAAAAATGTAGTTGATAGGCCCCCTATGTCCCTAGTATGGCATGTTTAGGGAGGAACCAATTTCACTCATGATGAAATAACAATGTTAAAAGAAGTTGGTTGTATATTTTTGGAAGTTGTCAGATGTCTTCTTTGAAATATATTTGGTGATGAAAGATCTATCCTTGTACACAAACCTTTGGATCTAAATGCTTGGTTAAAAACTTGAAACAACAAAATTATTTGGTGCCCTATTATATTGAAGCTCTCCAAAAAACATGAAAACAAATGAAAGGCTAGACATGTTCTAAATGCAACATGTCACTAATAGATCTTCCATTAAACTATGGACTCGTTTATAGCATCACCTTTGATGTAAATCAAAACAAAAAATCATATCAAGTTATAATTGGAGATTATTCATCCTATAATTGTGTGGATTTTGCCACAATCATGGCAAGTTCATTAAGGAGGTGGGGGAAATGGTTGTAGTGTAAACACATTTATTACATTTGCAAAATGTAATGTATTATGGGTAGTTGGAAAAGTTCATTCATTGTCTGAATTAAAGTAGGAATGAAATCCAATGTTTAATTAATTGTGCTAGGCAAATATGTAGCTATTGGATCAAACCTTACTATTATGATGCTTATAAATCTTGTAACCCTCAAAACTATTGTCCTTGTACCTGGTTTTGTTGGAAATTCCACCTCACCAAAAGCAAAAACCCCGGACTAGATTCTTTTGCTCATGGTTCATCATTGACATTGTCAGTCAATCTTGTCAATACATTTCATGCAAAAAAGTCATTGTCTTCCTTTCACCATGGGATTGAGTAGGTTAGAATCTTGAATGGCATATGACTGTTCATTTGCACTCTCTAGTTACCGTTTAAATCCTTGATTTGACTTTACATAGAGTCTTCAACTAATGAGTATAAACATACCTCCACTTGCGTCTACCTTTAGAATTTTGTCTCCCTCCTTGAGAAGTCCTTTCTAGTCCTTTCTAGAGTTAAACATTTTCCAAAATGGCGATCTTGTTGTAATGTGTCCACATGAAAAATGCATTACCTATGAAGAAATTTGTATTATGTTCATTTTTTTGGCTTTGTTTGTAAATGTGGAATGCAAGAAAGTGCTTCTCATTTATATTGTTGATTTTTGGACGATTGACTTTCCAACCCTCAATAATTAACTTAAAATTATGTGATGCAAGATAAAGTTTATAGAATAATCTAAATTGGAAATAAACATCCATCCCCACCTACATCCATGTTGGTATCCATCACAAGGTTTGAAAATCCTTGTTCAATTACAAATAACCGTATGTACATATGTCATGTGGAAAAGATTCTTCCATGTCAAACAATATTCTAATGATGTGGCATGAAATATTTGTGAAATATTCTATCTACATGACAAGGAATATTTTATTAAAAGATTCTTCCATGCTCACATGCTCATATTCATTGTTCACGCTCACATGCTCACAAACTAGCATCATTGAAAGAAATCTACCCATGTAGAGTTTGATTTGAAAAAGGTCGACAATGTTTGATCGAGGAGTTTTTAACATAATCTTGAAAAATGAGTAATGAAGGCTTTAAAAATTATCAATACAAGAGAATGTGGTTTTCGCACACAAAAAACCTTAATTCATGACACATGTGTGAAATAAACTTTGTAGTTTCATCCATTATAGTGTTCAATTAATGATATTTGTTGTGGCATATGTTACATTAAAATGGCAATTTGAAAAGACCTTTACAACATTATATTGCATGCTCCAATTGAAAAATGCAAACAAGATAAAATAGACAACTTGTGGTCCTTGTAATTTACTTGTAGCACAAAATGAAAAGTAGCCATAAAATAAGTGTTGACGTATTAATTTTTAAAATATTATTTATTCAAATGATGATTATAAACATGTTCTTTGACTTTACAACAATGCTATTGAAAAATATCAAGTTTAATATGCATTGAAATAGAATTTTCAAAATGTTTATACATGTTTTTTATTTATTTTTAAATGCATGTAAATCAAATGCTACATTTTTATATTTTAAATTATTGAAGCTTGTAAATATACTTATGTATTTTTAACTTTTGAACATTATAATCATAATATATTAAACTTCTAGAATATAAATAGGTTTGAACCAGCTTTTTTTTTTCAATTTGTGATGTAGCTGAAACGGCGATCATCCATAAAATAATTTCACCATATTTGGCTACAAATTAAATATGAAAATAGAAAAAAAAATAAAAATCTTTCTATATGCTTGGCTACCTACTACAGCTTACCATGAAAATCTAATGAATTTGGGCCATTTTTTTCTAGAAAATCTTTTGTATAAGTCAAAAACACTTTTGTCAAGATTTGACAAAATTTTGCCCCAAAATAGAAACATTGATTTAAGAACTTATTTGATTTGGTCAATTTCAAACATACTTGTTACTTACTTTTATTATATTAAAATTATTTAAATTTAAAATAAAAATAACAATCACTCCAAGAACATTAAGATGAGTTGACACATTCCACGGATAGTTAGAAGTGACATATAATACAAACTGAGAAACTAATTCAAGGCTTAGGTCACAATATTAAATTGAAGACGAAGAAAATTTGACTCAAGTTGTAACTATACGTTGTTGTCATATTTGTACCTTATAATTTGGCATATCAATTTGCAACCCATTAACAAATTATAGGAATTTGGTTATTGCCACATTTAACTTATAACTAGGGACAAGACAAGCTAATGGGCCAAAATCCATGTTTGCAGACTCTGTGTGACTTGCCTAACTATCAATAACAATACTAAACAGGTGAAGCTACTGGATAAACATCACAGTTAACATGAGGAAGGAGTCTTTCCAAGGCAGAACAGGCAGTACAACGGATTGCATAAGTATTGCAGTTTACAGTAATAAATACCCCCTGTTGCACATGGTCAACATTAGAAGACAAGAAAAAGGCTTTAATAAAGCTCAAAAGTAAGGATTCAAACAAATTTAGGCTTCTTGCAAATGGCAGGCTGAGTTGCAATAGCAGAGGATATATGTATCAACCAATTGCCTCCTTGCAATGTTAGCTGAATTAACTGCAACTTCATTCCAACACACATAGCAGAGAGTGGAAGCTCAAAGTTTTCCTTTGTGCTGTTTTGTGCTATCTATGTCATTACTCAGCTACTGCACAATTTATTTATTATAGACAAAAATTAGGATAATCACATTGAAACTGCTTTTGAAAGTTAAAAGCTAGGTCTTATCAACAACAAAGCAACAACCAGTAAAAAAGTTAAAAGCCATAGAGGATCCATCACACAAGAGTCAGCAGCCTATCATGGGACTATTCCACAAACAACACACTTAAGAACAAAAACTGGAGGAGAACTAATACCAAGCACCCCCTCCAGAATCTGCAGCTAACCTCAACTTCCACCTGCTGATGTATTTTATTTTCTGAGGTTGATCATGCATATTCCACTTCTGTTTATTTTTGTACTCCGTTGCACCTTCAAGGTGTATTTGATCCAGATCCTTGTTCACACACATTCCACTTCTATTTATTTTCATATTCAGTTGGACTGTCAGGGTCTATTGGATTCAGATCCTTGTTCCAAACATCTTTCATTTTGATGATAAGGCAGCCTATGTTCCCTTCTCTCCATGGTATCTCCCTCTTGAGTAGAAACCTAATGACCTGCAGCTCATAACAATGAACAGGCATCAGTTGTCAAATGGATGCCAGTATGAATCTTGATCATCTCCACAACAGAATGTGTACACTCTGCAAAAATAATATCAATCAATTGCAATCCCCACAATTAAAACCACCCCCGGCGTTGGGCCTGTTCATGGATGGTTTAGAAACATACTGTTGGCCTCCTAAGTCGTACAACATGAGTAAATGTCAATCTGTACCCTGCTGCATGAATGCATTCTAGATAAGCAGTGTCAGGAACGTACAGCTGGCTTGATTTTTGCTCGTCCATTGCTACTATGAGAACCATGTCCAGTGATGACTGTCAGAGTGTGCACCGCTGTACAGCACATCCAACATTTTCAGGTGAAGTCATGTTAGAAAAAAAAGGTACCAAAGAAGCTGAGGCCCTGCACCATGAATCCAAATGCACATTCTGTATGGGCAGCAGCGCCCCAGAGCTTGCCGTTGTACACAAAATTGCCCAAATTTTGGTATCACGTGTATGCCACATATCTATGAGATAGCAGAGAAATACCCACAACAGTTTGAAGTTAACATGACACTGAGTTCAGTCATAACCTTGTGAGTGTCGCTCACAAGGTGTCAGACCTTCACCTTCATCACAAATTGCAGTAACCACAGCTCCCATGACTACTTACTGCCTTCATTGGCTCCTTACAGTGCATGTAGATATGTATACAATAGTCCCCCCAAAAAATTGGGCAAGCATGATACATAATCTGGATTCTGAGTTTCTGTTGTATTTCTGGAAGTAATGGGAAGACTCAGTGATGACATCAGCTATCATTCAAGATATTGCATGCTGAGTGCTGACTCAGTGGTGTATATTGGTGTCAACTCACTTGAACAATATTGCACACATGCAAAAGAACATCTAGCATGGCTGTGACAACAAATTCAGCTCCAAAACGATATCACATAGAACTTACATGGGACAGATGATAGAGTTTGAAGGTGAAGCTTCAGCACTTGAATGGCTTCCCTCACATGTTGGGCATGCAAATCAATCGTGATGTTATTCTCTATATCTTTGTTCCTGGCAAAACACAAAATCTCAGAAAAGCTGACCACCAACGGAGTTTTGATCAGTTCATCAATGAAGAACCGTCAGTAAGCAGATCTGACCACCAAAAGAGTTTTGATCAGTTGATCAATAAAGAACCTTCAGTAGGCAGATCTGACCAGATAGCAAATGAAATCAATATATTTAGAAAAGCCCCACACAAAGAGTGGAGGACCCAGATAATGAGCAAGCCCCTACCACTACCTCACAATGACATCCAAAACATGACTGCACGTACTTGGAATCAAAGATGCGATAGCTAGCCCTTTCACTTGCTTCTCGGGCCAGCTGCTTGTACTCCTTTCCCTGTACCAACTCTCGAATACACATCCAAATGACCAAAACCCACATGATAAGAGACGTGCCTAAGAAACATGACCATAGTTGTCAAGACAAAAAATGAGGATACTTCCACTCCCACTAAGGATCGTCAAAATCCACAAAAACTATGTTACAGTTGCAGAAAACCCACCTGCTTTGCAAATGCCACACCCAGATGGACCCCCGTGGTAAAAGAATGTCACACAATGGTGTCAGTGCTATATTGAGAACTAGGACATGTGTAAGAACAAATGTAACCAGAACTGCTTACGCTCCCAATCTCTCTGCAAGTAAACTCCGTCCACAACCTATTTACCCAAGAATATGCCTAAAACATCCTCAGGATTGCAAGTGCACAGCAACAATAAGAACTCAGTCCATTCACCAGGTTAGGCAGCAGTGAGCTTGACAGAATTTAGCGAGGTTAGGGATAGTGAGCTGGGATCCCCTACCTTTTCAGATAAAGAAGCAGCCCGGCAACGTTCACCACGTTCGTAAGCAGCAGCAGCCTGACAAAGCAAGAATAAGAATTAGGAATTAGTTATTCATCCCACTTATAAAAATTGTTCCACAGTTGAGCAGCTATACCATAACAAAATTCACACAGTGTTCAAAGTAGTAAAGTACTCATTGCTTTACCATGACTCCCAACCCTGCAGATACGCTGGTTCAGTCAGAAACATATATCATTTTGTTTGTGATGATCTTGCAGAGAATGAGGAAGCCAGCATACCTCATTAAAATAATACTGCATTGTGCGCCAGTGCTCATTAGCACTTCGTCGCAAGCGATCATAATCATCCAGTTCACCTACCACAGATAAACACATCCCATCCCACAATTTCAACCCTTATGTATTGGTGTCACATACAGTTTCTGGTATGTCATTACAAGAGTCCAGTAGGAGTTAAGTATCAATCAGGATACACACCAAAAACCAATAAGGTAAAAAAGAGGATACAATTTATCCTTAGAGGACCAGCAAATTGATAAGGTTTCATCAGAGGCATACTTTGAATCATACCATAAGACTTGAAGTGGTGCACAGGATTTTTCTTGGTTGCAGTACCATCAGGAACATTCTTAGCTGATTCCATCCAATCTCTCTGAGCTGATTCCACTGGTCCTCTATCACGCCATACAGCAGGTAAGGGTTGAGCACAAGCAGAAATCTGAGAACTGACATTATCATTGTGCAGATTTTGCAGTACAGTCTGAGGGGGATCACTTGTATCCATATGATTGGCCTTCCCATGCACAGGAGTCAGACCAGCATCCATGAGGGTCTGCACTGTTTCCCTGCGACACTCCAAGAACTTAGCACTTGATAATATCTTCAAAGTTCCAAGGAATAAAATAAAATTGGAGACCCCACCATAAAAGCAGGGAAAAGTACTGTGTTTCTTTCACAGGACCAGCAACAAGGGGAAGACTCAGCCATGATGCTGGACAGTCCAACAGAAATAAAAATATATAAGAGAGAAGGATGATCCCAAAAAAACCAAGAAGAATGAGGAACCCACAACAAACTAAACTCACAAAAGAAACAAACATGTTAAGAGGAAGAGGAGAAAGATGACATGGAGAGCTTATGAACATGATCTTTTCAGAACAAAGTGACCTTTCAAAGGCTCCCCACTTAGCATTTGAGAATATGTCTTGTTCTTCTGCACATACTCCATTAAGTTGCAACTAGCAAAACTCACTGCACTTACTGATCGAGCTTTCTTGTCTGTTTTCATTTTCGACTAGATTGTTTTAAGAGCAGTGATTCTAAAATAAAATGAAGGCCTTCTATCCATCTTGCCAACAAAAACATTCTACCACCTCCTCAAAAGTCCAACTCTTTAGCCCTGCAGTATAGAGGCCAGCAAGAATAAACAGGCTCTAGCAATCATCACATGAAATCAACAAATGAGTCTTGTCTATGCAAAAACTGTTCTGCCAAATCCTCTGACTCAATGGATGTCCATGCCCCCAAATCACAAAACAAATGTTTGAAATAGGGGACCAGAGCATACCTATATGAAAAGTTGTTGGATTGTAATACTTCAAACAATGATGTGTTGTCAACTGTTGGGAAGTTTATCTTCAGTCGATTAAGCAAAGTCTGCAAAGCAATGACAAAATCCATTAAAGCTCTTGATTTCATACCCCCTGTGACTTCTTTTCTCGATCGACTCTACTTGCCTAAGTCTCCAAAAACAAGCAATCAAAACCTTTAGTCTTCATTGCAATCACAAGACTCTGCAGTCAGCTAACAATGTGAAGCTCTTCATGAAAGGCAACACTGCTAACTTCCTATAAACAATATCTGCTATCCTAAATATAGTTGATGCCATATCTCAGTCATAGACAGAAATTTCTGGCAGTTTTGTTCTCTTCTCTTGTGGCTCTCTACTCTCCAACTTTTCTCCACAATCCTTTCTCACCACATTATAGGCACATTTTGCCCTTCAAACAGATACATTGTAACTGTACTCACCCTTGTCTTGAAGTGCTCTTTATCCAGCATCTGATTGGTGGTAGATTCCTGCTGGAATGACCTGTCAGTTGGCAGATTCGCCACTTTCAACAGCATGTTTGAAGCCAGATACACATCCCCTTTATACTCCTGATAGATAGGCCAGGAGAAAACCCAATGTCAGCAAGTTTGGAGTCAGCACCTTAAGACCAAAATCACAAGTGACACAAACATTTCTGACAGATCCATGAATACTACATTACTCACTGCCCAAGAAGCAGAGCAGTATCGTCATTCAATTATGCATGAACCAGACTGCATGTCAAGTTTGAGAGGCTAGAAAATCTTTCTCTATGACCACAGCAAAGGCTCTGGATGCCTGCCTATATCACCTGCAGAGGATTACAAGTCTAATGGCAAGTTAAAAAATTAGCAATTCCGTTAATCTGGGGTTCTTGCCAAGCTTGCATTCTTCAGAATGGCTTTCAGGAGGTAAGAAGCACATTAGTAAAGCACTCTCACAACCTTGAAATTTAACTATATCACATATGTTATTATTCACAACAAAAGCCTCGCTGAAGCATACAACAAAATTTAACAGTGACTGCAACTACCTGAAAAGCCATAACCACTTGTGCAGGGTCTCTATCTGGAAAAGCCTCCATCAATGTATGCAAGGGATCAGCTTTCTTGCCATCCAACTGTGATGGTGACTCTGACAATAATTTGCTGTTCTCACTGGTTAAACTGAGCCCTGAAGAAGACAATCCTATCTGCAATAATGTGTCCATACTCTGCATCCAAATTATTAACAAATCATCATTGTCTCAACAACTCTGTTCTTGGAGTTCTTGTACAGCTGGGTCAATGGGTACACTGAAATCACCTTGGTCAATAAGGTTCACGTACTGTGAAGGGAACTTTCACTTTCTGTTATAAAAGTGCAACATGAGCAAAAACTAAGCAACTGCCCAACTAGGAGCATATCCAAAAAAGTTACAATGACTGAGGAAAAGGGCCTGGTCACACTGCTTGGCTACTAGCACATGTCCAATACATGTTACCCTAGAATGTCACCTGTAGATTAAGAAAGTTGAATACATTCATATACCACAATTATACCCAAACTATGATACATGCAACTAATCTTGTTGTGATGGCCCAAACATGGAGTCCCTCCATTGATTTGTTAATTCCATCACAATTATGGTGTATTCTGAAACAGTTGACATTCCTGTAATCTAAGGACCAGAATGCAACAATGGACTCCAAACAATATGCATGTGGCATGCAGATTAAAAACAAATTGCAAGTCTATTGGTCTCCCATTGGAGGCAACAGATTACAGAGTTGAAGAAAACAGCACAGCAGGTGATTGGGAAGCAAAACACTTTCCAGCAAAAATCAAATGAATTCCAGTTTCTACTGAAGACACCTCACAAAATGATGGTCCTAGAAAACTGTCCAAGGCTACAGCAAATGCTGAAAAGACAACTGTTACTGGACATATGTGTAAGCATGGAGTATACTACATGACAGGCCTGCAAACATGTGGCAAAGAATGCATCCAGAATAACATCTTCAGGAATACTGAAAAAATTCCCATATTCACGGTGTAAGGTCAAATTGAACAGAATTGAGAGATGAGCTGATACGAAGGTTATAGATATCTGAGATCCAGCAACAGAATGGTGAAAAGCAATAAAATGAGATCCCAACTCTAAAGGACACAGAAAAAGAGGAGTGGTTGGAACAACACAACAATCCCACATGTGCTCCATGACCTTTGACAGCAACATGTATGGTAGTGACTGGCTGTCATAACATCCCCACTGACATCAGTTCCTGGCAGTGAGTGGAGGTTGTTAGTGTGAGGCAAGAGTAAGAGGAGAAATAAACAGCATACAAAATTTATGAGCATGATCTCCTGAGGACAAAGTGGGCACTGGAAAGCTCCCCACCAGGATGAAGAAGCCTTGAATTTTTTTTGAAATTTACCAAGGTGGGAATACCAAAAAGATACCAAAGGGTGGCAACTAAATCTACTTTAAATGGGTTAGCTGAGACTTTCTTGGAACACAAAGTGAAAAGGGATGACACACAAAATAGACACATATGGAAAGAGAACACAGGATAAAATGGATGCAAGATTGCAGGTTCCATAGTGGCTCCACATATCTATGAGATTGCACACAAACTCCACAACAATACTCTTGATGCTAGCATGACAAGAATGACTTCCATAGTTACTCTCCACCTTAACGCATTGAACAAACTCTTGCTTAGCAGTGATTGGCTGCCAACAGCACCCATGGAAATCACAGCCACTATATATGAAAACACAATGATAATGTGCAACTCTTGATGGATAGACAACTAATACATCTCAAGTAATAAATGGCCAGTCAAAAGCTGTTTTAACCTTTGAAAAAGAGAAGATATGATGGAGAAGAGGTCACCACAATAACATATTTAAGACTACAACAAGAAAACCAGGAAGAGCAACCATAGTAGTCACAACAAATATCTTTCATAAGAATAGAGAAATCTCCGTTCTCACGATGAAGAAGAAACAGCAAGGCTAACACTTCCTCAGGAAGCCACAGAAAGAACCAAACAAGGGGAGACAAAAAACAAACAAAAAACCAAAAAAAAAAA
>Ga0209611_10008054_pt1 | contig 16670 bp, 11 predicted proteins | sample S1TSphgellanicum_3_FD_187693 | JGI IMG/M metagenome (GOLD analysis project Ga0209611, IMG submission 187693) | Host-associated microbial communities from peat moss isolated from Minnesota, USA - S1T2_Fc - Sphagnum magellanicum MG (SPAdes) (version 2) | ecosystem: Host-associated > Plants > Peat...
AATGAAAAACTTAAAATTCCTCACATGCAAAAGACACGATGCACTCACTTGAAAAAATCCATGAATTGATATTAAACTACATGATTAAAATTCTTAAAAACAAATTGGGCTAAAAAAAAAGCAAAATAAAACAAAAAAAAATTATAAAAAAGGAAAAAAAATCAAACTAGAACACAAAGAAAGCCCAAAGTGAATGATAATGTTATATAAAGGAAATCCCTTCATCTATGGATGGGTGAAGTATGTGGTTATAATTGGGATGTCAATTAAATTTCAAATATGCAAGTTGACATCATTTCAAATAATAATCAACTATAATTCAAATTTTGAATTTCCTCCCAACACATTGTTATATGGCATAGCATCCATTCATCCATATTATTTGGCACATTAAATCATTCATTCATTCATTCATATTATATACCACATTTAATCTATCAATTCATAATTAATTATGGCATTATATAGATTATATGACATTTAATGGCATAAATGGAATCATTTATAAATGAATGACATTTTATGATATAAATTTAAAAATTATAAATGGTATAATTTTAATTTTGTTGCATTTTATGACATTTTAATGAATATGTAAAATGCCATAATATTATATAAAATTATATACCAATTATTTTGTATCACAAAATTAAACCCTTGCTAAGTTAAAGTAACTTCCTAATTTAAAGCCTATGTAGACCTAGTTAGGTAATAATAGGTTAAGTATAAGTAGGTTGTGAGTTGTGACACCATGATTAAACAAAAATCAAGTACGTACCTACTTAAAAGCCTTGCCTAATTACCTAGTTACTTAATACCTATCTACCTATACCTACTTAGTTAAAAAAACTTAATTACCTACACTTCACCTAACATATCTACCTACTACTTACCTAGGGACCTCCTATTGCATATAGGTAGACAATAAGTAGGTAGGTAGTCATAATTTACTTTGCCTTACCACCCCGTTTAAATCTAGCCTCACTAGTTATCCAACCTAGTTATTTAGGTAGCCTACATGCTTACATGCTTCATTAACTACCTAGGTAGGTTGTAGGTTAAACAAGTACACTTGTTGCAAATTATTTCTAGGTACCTATAGGTAGGTAGGTAGGTAATACTTTGTAGGTTAGGTAGGTATTCATTACATATATTACCAAGGTAATTATAGGTAGGTGATTAATTATAGGTTAAATACATGATTTAAAGTAGGGTGTAAGTAATGATAAGTAGGTAGGTAGGTAGGTAATATGTGGGTAGGGTATAGGTAATGATGATTAAAATTGAAATACAGTTGAAAATGCATGCAATATTTCATCCATCAATATCATTCTTTCATCCACTTAAAAACAAGGTCCACCAAAATAGTCAAGCAATTGATTTGATGTGGCATGATGTCATGGCAAAGTGGAATTCTCGACTACTCTTCAACTAGGTTATATTTTATTTTAAAAAATATTTTGATGGTCAACACCCGTTAATGGTTAATGCCATACACTTACCAAACTAGTCGACACGTCAATTCATTTGAAATGCCATCCCATCCATGTGGAATTTTTTAAAATAAATATTATTGTGTAATCAAAATAAAGTTGAGGACAACATGTATTGGAAAATCGGTTGGTTAGAAAATGCCTTTTTTCTCTTAGTGTGTAGCTTGATGATTGTGCACAAATTAGGCCCAATCAAGATTTGGGGTCCGAGTTTTATGTTGAAAGGATTTGGATCTCTCTAGTTTATACCTAAGGAGTTACTTAAGGTTAGATTCCCTTGGTTCCAACGTTGTCATCACTTCTTTACAAATAAGCGCTTCAATTGCTTCATTTGGGTTTGTTAAACCCAATGCCCCAATGGCTTTCTTGGTGCAACAATATGACCATTTAACCATGCTTTTAAATTTGTTCTCTATACCACCCCAAAGGAATTTTTTAAGCATGTCTTTAATTTGACCTATGATTTTAGTAGAACCCCCCCCCCCCCCCCCCCCATTGTAGCAAAATACTATAGCGAAGATGTAAAGACATAGTTGATAATCACAATTTTCCCAAGCAATAAGAGATGAACTAAACACTAATATGCAAGTTTCTTTTTAATTTAAAAAATGAAGAAAAAATCCACATCTATAATGTCCAAGTTTAATCCAAACGAGGTGCCCAACAATTTCGATAGGTTTTTTTCCTTTGCCCATTTCCATCCTAAAATACCCAATAAAAAGGTTCACTAAGTTGGAAAGAGATTGATGGTCAACATGAATTGTGAATGAGGTATCATTGACATACTGGGAGATGGTTGGTTGAGTATTTTTTTCATCAGTAATAAATAGGTAAGGAGCCACAAGGCATCCTTGCTTTACACCCCTACAAATGTCAAAGTCTATTGCGGGCTAGCTATTGAAGTTCATTACAACACAAGCATTGGAGAATAAGAGTTTGATCATGGAGATGACCTACGTTGACATTCCAAGCTTTTCTAAAGCTTTGAACAAAAATTCCTAGTTGACCTTGTCATAGGCCTTAGAGAAGTCCAACTCAAGAAATACAACATGTTGCCTAAATCTCTTAACCCAATCCAACATTTTGTGGATGAACAACACATTGTCCAAAATAAATTGAAGAGGGAGGAATGTAGTTTGATCAAGGCTTATCACCTTCATTAAAATGTTTTGTGATCTTGTATGAAACATTCAAAAGGGTGATGGGCTTCCAATTGAAGAGCTCTTTTCAAGCTCCATCTTTGTGTAGAAAGGTGATCAGCCCTTGAATAACACCTTGTGGAAACTTGTTTTTATCAATTGCCTCTAGCACCATTTTGTAGTAATCCTACCCAATAAATAGGCCAAAATTTCATAAAAAATTATATGGCAATGCCATCAAGTCTAGGAGCCTTCCTTCTTGCCATTTCTTCAACAACCCCCTTGAACTCCTTCTTTGTAATGGGTTGTTCCAGTTTATTGTTCATATTGTCAATGAAGTGAATAGTGATGACATCCAACGTTTTGCTTTCGATCCTAATAGTTTTTTTTGACAAATCATCTTTTTCATAAAGTTTGAATAAAATTTTGTGCAATTCTTATCCAAATCTTTCCTCTCTCTAATCACTTGGCCTTGATTACATGTAGTTTTGTGACAATAAATTTTTTAGACTTTTCTTGAACAACAACAAAGAATTCCTTGGTGCAAACATCTCCTTTCCTTTGCCACCCCAGTCATGTGTGTATTCTTTGGTCGATGACTTTTTGATGTTCAATGTCATTCAACTTAGTTTTTAGAAATCTCATTACTTGTTACATTTTTGGGTCTTTACAATTAGCTTAAAATGTTGCATGTGCATTCTCAAAGTTTATATGCACATCCCTTTCTTAGGTTCTAAATTCTATTGTTTTATGCTTATAAGATTCATTGTAAAATTTGACAACTTTGCATAATTTGGAGAAAAATGTTATAAACGTAGGTGTGCTTTACCAAATATGTTGTATTTGTTCTTTTGTTTCATTTAGGAACATTATGTCATTTTCCATTTTTATTTATTTTTGCTTCATTTAGTTGTATGATTGTTGAAACTAGTAAATGATTTAATAAGCTATTATTTCCTATAATCACATATGACATTGGAAAGTATTTTGGGTTGAAGGTGGAGCCTAATGGAAAATACATCCAATCTAGGTGAGCCATCCATCCATCTTGTAGTTATCCCATGGTAACAAAAAATTTATTTGGATGTATCTAAGATGTTCCATCACATTCAAAAAGTTATTGAGTTCTTAAAAGTTATTCACTTCTTCCCACAAGAATATTTCTTCATCAATTATGACCTTACCACATTCATTTGTTTTGTTAGAATGGTGTTCCACCATGTTGAAATCTCCTTATGGAATCCATATGTAGTCTTCTAGTAGCTCCTCTATCATCAATCCCCCAAACATGCATTTCTCTACCATGTCATTGCTTGTGCATAATGTTAGCTAGTGTAAATCACCACCTCTTAATCTAGTGATCTTTATCCAGTGAAGGTGATTGGTCATGAAATGCATGTTTGGATGACTAACTTATTCCACCTTTTTTCTACAAAAGAGATCACCCCTTCCTTCTCACTCCCAAGTTTGGATCATTTATCAAATAGCCTGGAGTAGCATCAATTGTCCAGTTAAGTGCATACTTCCACATTAGTTTGCCCAATTGCCTAGCCTTGTCCCCTTTAAATTTATGTCAGATTATCGGAATAATAAATTTATTTCAAGGGTGACCCCATGTGACGCACCCCCAAGCTCCTTAATGGATTCAAATGTGAATTTAAACTGAAGACAGTAGAAAAACAAGGAATTGGGGCACGCTTCTTAACTCGCAGCACTTTGAGGGGTAAAAGGGCATGCTAGAGTTCCGAGATGGGACTAGGAAGAGTGACAAGCATCAACTACTCACACGGACCTGCACAAAACCAACACAAGGTGGTTAATGCATAATTGAAGCACTTTCGATGCTAAGACGAGCCACAAGCAATTCGGATTCACAAGATTCACCACAGCTCGGACTTGGGGGAAGCCATCACCTTCCCCCTTATAATGTACTCTGTGCCTCTCCACGAGACCCACATCCGAATGGCTTTTTGTCCTAGGAATCCCAAGTGGGAATCTCGAAATTGCCAAAGTTGGGACTCCTGCAACTTTGGGGCCCCATAACTTTGTGTGCAGACCTTTGCTTGAGATGAGGTCTGAAACAAAGTTGTAGCCCTCGTCAAGAGCTTTTCAACAATATGTCACACGACGCCTGCACGCAAGGAAATTGGGTCGATTCTTGACTTTTAGAGGTCGGGAGTCAAACTGCCAATTTGATTCCCGGCCTTTCCTTTGGCCATAACTTGTGTTTCAGATGTCCAAATGGGTCATGCAAGCCCATTTCAGACATCTATGTCTCAATAAATTTTCAATGATATGAAAAACTCCTCCAACCATTGAGATTTGACCCTTGCAATCACTTTCTGAACATTCAGGAGTCCACCGGGACTCCAAGATATGAAGGTTCATTACGTGTTGGTAATATCATTGAAAGGAATTTGCCCCAAGAGTTTCCCTTGTGTTTTGGCTTGTGATCCCACTTGGTCATGCCCTCAGATCCCCACATCATATAATGAATTTTCATTATGCTTAATGTTGGGGATTAGATGTAGTTAACATGATTAGTTGGTTTTACTCCTTGTAGAAGCCTTTAAATCTCAAATATTAACCTTGTGTTCCTTCATTCTATCAAATAGTTATGTAGTTGCTTCACTAGTCCTTCCTAGGTATAATTGAGTTGCATGAGACAATGCACATAACTTCCTAAATACCATGTCCAGCATAGACTTGCCAACGAAATTGGGCACGGAGTCCAATTGAACATTTTGAGGTAGAAGTGGGGGGCATTGGGGAGGTTGTGCATTTACAAAATCTTCCATTTCTTCATCTTCATCCACATTTTGACTTGGTGAAAATTGTGACAAACATTTTATTTCCATTGTGGATGTCACTAAAGATTTTAACAATGGAAAGTTCCTCATTTGTATGTGATTTCATGTGTCAAGTTTGTTTTCTCCTTACGTTCTCACCACTAACTGTAGTGGATGGACTTGTAAATTGCTAAAATGCACCTCACCTATAAATGTTTCTTGGCCCTCTAGTTCAATTGGAACTATAGCTCTGCTAACTAGTTGCCATCTTTTAATGGGGAATTATTCACACCCAAACTATTTTGTTTTCCATGCACCATTAGACACTTTGAAAATTCACCTTAAACTACAATGGATGCATTCATTTATACAATTTAGAGTTGTTGAAAAGGGGTCCCTTCTTTTGTTGGATAAACATTGGCATTAAATTAGATGACACTTTTTATGCATGTTACAAAACTTTAGTTAAGGCTACATATGTTGTTCCACGGTTACTAGGATCTCTTACATTAAAATCATTTGGCTTTCTCTATGCAGTTGAACCTTTAATTAGACCAATGTCACTTCGGGTTTACATAGGAGTTTGTAAATCTTGTTGCCAAGGCACTTTCAAATGAAGTAGTAAAAAGGAAAGGTCTATGAAAACTTGTAATAACTTTCACTTGGGTATATTGATGGTTGTCAATGATGGTCTCTTGCATCATAATGTTTTCATCTCTAACTTGTAGCTTGATTTCTTACAACATATGTTGTAGTTTGCTAGTCACATAGTTTTCCTCGTCTCCTTTATTTACTCAAAGCTTGGGTTGCATTGGGCACCTCACATTACTTTGACCAATTTTCATACCTTGCCACATTGCAAATGAAAACTTTTTATTGTGAACAATTTTGAATCCTTCATCATCTATTGTTTCAACCATATTTTTTTTGAATTGAGCTAAGTTGAATTTGCGGATGTTGCTCGCGTGTGTAAACTTGAATTTGCTTTAATTTTAATTCATGAACGATGTTTCCACTCCTAGAAATTATGATGGATCTTGAAAGATTGTGACACCTTGCCAAATTCAGATAGTTTTTGACCTTGTGGTCTAATGACATGCAAATTTAACACCACACCATGTGGTGATCATAGTTAATCATCACCTCTACATTAAAGCCATCAAGTCATGCAACCATTAGCTCATCTACCCACCATTTGCCAAGTTCTAATGTCACACAAAACCTTGGATATTGAACACAAAAATTGTTATGATCTATGTTAATTAAACATTTTGCCAACATAGTTGGCACTTTTCTCTTCCATGGTCCTATATTTTAGTGGAAGCACCCTTAAGGTTATCTAAGTAAGTAGTTTGATGCCCAATAGGTGGTCTGGATTGAAGGCTTGAACCCATCTTGATAAATTGCAAAACACCATGGTAACTTATGTGGGGTGAATGCCAAGATTGTCATGGTAGTTTCCAGGTTTCAACACTAAGAAAGATAAATCCTTTCTTGACATCCATCTTGAACATTATTTTCCCTAGTTTTCTTTTGTTGTAAAAAAGTTGAAAATTGACAGTTTGTAAAAAAGGTTGTTTGTGATTTTACCTTCAATGAAGTTCACTATGACAATATGTGCCTTGTGATAGTCAATCTTTGTTCTAAATGCATCCAAATCTAGTGTTGCATGTGACATAGACTCAAGCTCCTTGATGAACAAGCCATAATGATTCTTTGAAATGCTAAAGGGAAGGCTTTAACACTTGTTGACCCGAAGGGTTTGATTTGCCCTGCATTAAATTCCAATGAAATCAAAACCTCACCCATAGTGGTGTCTTCCATAACAATGTCAATGTTGAAACCTTGATTTGCGAACCTAGTTATAGTTGATGGGGTGGAGTGAAACTTTTTCACATGTGGTGGAACTAGCAATTTGTTTTTGAATGCAGTCATTAAGTCTTGCAAATCTATTAAATATTCCTTTAAAGGACTTAACTAAAAGAATAAACATCATTTAACTGTTAAGGTGATGTGCTAGGACCAACGACCATTGCCACTTTTAGAGGAAACAAAGAGATTTTTTTGAAAAACTAAGCCATAAGCAACTTGCAGAACTAAAAAACAATGGGTGCTTGAAAAAAAAACTAGACCTTTTCATATTCGTGCTCTCCTATTCCAAATACACCACAAACTAATAGCTTTGGGGCAATCATTTGTTAAGCTTGACAACCAATAATGCAAAGAGAAATTGAGAATCCCAACTAGGGAACAATGTGCTTTACAATTATGCATCAAACCTCCAAAATCCGAGAAATGGCTTGCATCACTTGGAAACTCTCATTGCTACCACCAAAAAATCCTCCCTCCTCCTCCCCCCAAGTCAAATAATTTCATCTCGGCGAAATAAGCAAGAGTGTCATTTGTTAGATTTTAAAAAACTCCTTATATGTACTCATTGATGCATTTGACATGCAAATTAATAAATTGTTGGTATATTAGATTGACCTTGTGCTACCCGACCCACTACACCCAAATAGTTGCAAATTTTGTGATAGGTGTTTTCCTTCATGTGATTCCTTGGTTGCTTTCATGCAACACTTCAATGCATGCCATATTTTCATGGAGCTTTGTACAACATTCACATCATGTTACAAATGGTTTGATTCCATGTTTGATGACCCAACGTGTGAGTCATCAATAATGGTAGATGTCAAAACAACTTGCCCTTATGATTCAATTGGCCTAGATCAATTTGCACATGGAATGAAAATGAAAATGATGGCATCATTTTTAAAAAAAAACTACTTAGACCCTATATTAGGGGCGATGTTTTTTTGGGTGCAAATTTTCACACTATTGTGATTTTTTAAAAGGAATATTTTCTAACAACATTCTTGTTTTTTGAAGAAAAAAATAATCCAAAAAAGAACAATTTTGGGTTAGGTTCATCACATTTTTAATTTCACCTGCAATAAATAATTAGATTATAAAAAATATATATATATATTTTTTGGTACGTCCTAAAGATTGGTTGCCATTTAATGTTACATCCCTCTTGGAATGCTCACCATAGATGCAAAAGTAGAAACTTGAAAAGTAACCCCTGATTGTGCAATTTTCAAATAAATGATTACAAAAATCAACCTTAAAACATAGTAAATGTTTACTACAAAATCAAAATGATTAGTAACCGGATTTTGGATTGTGGAAGAAAAATAAATTGATATTGGGGTCACAACACATTGGAAAAATTCAATTGTTTGATATGGTGCACTTTGTAAATATTTTATAATAAATTTCACATATAACCTCCTTATTGGGCATTAGAAAATAATGGTGTGAACTAGTCAACTCAGGACCTTACCCACAATTTTTTTTTCTAATCTAGAAGAGTCCTTATGAGGACTAGGTGTAGGACTTAATTTGGTTTTTTAGTTTGAGGAAAAACCAATGTTGTGAAGGTATTTGGTTTGAAGGGCGAAAACCAAGGGTTCAAGGTTAGGTGCTTGTGATTTGGACTTAAGTTAACATCATTTTGTTGGAACTAGGACAAGAATTAAACCATGGAGAAAATATTTTGTTAGATTTGGAACCAAAACCGAAACCATGAAAACATATATTTGAAAAAAAAGGTTAGGATATGTATGTAAAAAAGTTGAATATAAAATTTAAAAAAAAAGTAAAGTGAACTTTATGATTAAATATAAATTTTAATTAGTTGTTCAACTCTATATTTACATAGATCCCTATTTTAATTTGTTGTAAAAATTTGTACCCACATAGTTTTTAACATTGGAGGGTGTGTAGTGTGAACATGGAATTGGTATTGGTTCAAAAACCGAACAACTAGTTTTTTGAATTTGCAAAAATGTAATAGAACTAGAATCAAACATTTAAAATTTTGGAAAAACTTAGTTCAAATCCCTACCCAAAGAACCTCCACATAAATTTTTAAATGTTAAAATTGAGGCACAAAACATTTTTCTTTTTGAAGCACTAGTATCTTGTAGACTGAAAAATTCTATTTTGCAAGGTTAGAAAAAAAAAAGGTGGGTCTCACCAAATCTACAATATTCATAATTGTTTTTTACAAATTGAAATGCTCTATGCCAATTTCAAAATACTCCTTGATAATGATAAAACACAATCACTAATTTAACTCTTGTAACAACTCTACAATGGACATTAATCTACAACTAATGACAGATCATAACACTTTGGATTTCCTCTCTATCGCTATCATGGTCATTTGGTTGTGTATTTCAAGTAACTTGAAAGTTACTTTAAATTCTTCAATACCTTCCTTAGTTAGAACCTAAGCAATCCTTAAAAGGGATGTTTTACAAACTATCATTACTTCATCAACAAACCTTTTGTAAATCTCCAACTGATCCCAATCTTCCCATGAATAATATTTTTTTGGAGCTCCTAGTAACCCATGTACTCAACCTTCCCCAACAACAACTATGGCTCGACTTAAATGTATTGAAATGTATTGAATTTGAATGAAGAATTCCACTATTGATTAGCCAATTAATCCTTTAGAGCCTATCATTCCTTCCATCATCAATCTTTAAAGACTCTCTACACCTGGACATCATGTTTATTGTCTCCAACATAGTGAAATTCATGGAGACAACACAATATCAATTATGCATTCTAGGCATTCATCTCAAAATGATAAAAAAATCCACACCGATAAGCTACAATCTAACACAAAACTACACAATGCTAAATTTTTCAAAATCAAAGCAAAAAGACAACACTACTCAGCTTGGAGTCATGAAGCCCTCTTATAGTCCCCTTGCCTCCACTAGCTCGATTGCTTGCACCATTATCCTTGACACAGAAACAAAACAAAGAACTTTATACACATCCTTAAGCTTTCACACATTTTTAATAACACACTTATTTTTAGCTGCAAAGCCTTTTCATTAGAAGCATTTCTATGAATGACTATACGACAAGATAGCATGTGGTTTTCAGTGCCATGACACCCCTTTCACACAATAACCCTAAAAATTATCATCCATATTTTATTGTCACAATGTTACCTCCAAATACATTATAAAACTTGGTTTAGGCTTTTATATATCTCTACATGTTGTTTAATGATATTTAAGAGGAATTCATTTCTAGCACATGACATTTATGAGAGGGATTTTGGGATCTTCCATGTTATAATAATGTTAGATGAAGTTAGTGAAGTTGCAACCTTTTGTTAACATACGATGCAAAAACATTATGGCATTTTCTTCTTTCATCGATGAATGATGGGATTGAATCTAAATCAAACTTATGTACACAAACAACCTTGTAATTCATGATTACAGGAATGAAAGGCCAATTGTATTTGGAACGACTTGAAATCTTAAAGATTTTTTTTCTATTTTTTTCTTTTTAGGTTGGGTTATTGATGGGGTTCCACTACATTTCAGGAAATGCTCAATGTACAACAAAAAACAAGGGGTGTGTCACACTTCGGCCTTGCCATTTACATGTATTAAAAAGTACCTTACGAAAAAATAAGAATTATGAAAATTCAAATATTTCACCATGTAAAATATAATCTTCAAAAGAATCCTCTAAAAGAAACCAAAGTCCTTCAAGATATCATAATTCTATAACTAATATCAAGTTTCAATACAAGCCAAAATCTCATCTTTCAAAAATCCTCATATAAAAATAGACCTACTATCTAGGGGCCATACCATCCCTCAAACTACTATAACTCTATAATGAATCTAAACACAATATCCTTGCCTTGGTAGGCAAGGCCAAAAAGATTTGGTAGCTATACACCTAAAAAAGAATTGAGGGAACAAAATATTGGCATTTCACACATTTCAATTTAGCTCTTTACTCCACATTAAAATAGATAAATTGAAATGGAACCATGTGCTAATTGAGAGGCTTATAAATATTTGTATGGTGACTAGGTGATGATGACCAATGAACACTAATTAGGGTTTTCATTGGCTCTGCCCCTAAAGGATGACTACCAATGATGTACCTAGGTAGTTTTCATTTGGTCCCACATTTGGAGCAATGTTCATCAGCTGTAAAATTTAACTCCGAAATTCATTTTTGGCGAACTTCAGGGAGCATTTCCTATTGTTGATTGTTGCTGGTTTGAACTTTGAACTTGCTATAAGGGTCTCTTTCCATTAGCCTGCTTTAATCAGAGATTTTGCCACAACTATATATATATATATAGTTGTTTACATTTGTTCCATCTAGCTGCGCTCATAGTCATCTCAAAGCTTTACAAGTCAAGCATTGACCAAATGCAAAGCTGTGTGACCTGTGAGTCAAATTTGTGTGACCACATGGTGACATTTGACATCTTTAGGGGAGCATGTGTTCTTTATCAACTCTCTAAAATGTTCACAACTTATGGAATTTTCATAACACTCCTAATATTAAATATTTACATTTTTCCAGCCCAGTTGCAGCTCTCCAATGGAAAGTGCTTGTTCATGCAATACAAGCAACATGGCTCCATTTTAGTGGCTTTCTATTAGGTTGCGATCATACTGTGTGTACTCGTGATCATAGCAGCCTAATGGAAAGAGACCTAAGGGGAGGGCAAAGCCATATTGTGCAACCAGAACATTATTCTCACTTGCATTCGATTCCCATTGAAACATTAAATGGGTACCACAATTCCCCTTGAAACTATAATAAGGGCAAAGGTCATGTTTCGGAGTTCACTTGTAACTGAATCCTAAACGTCAGTTTTCTATTCAAATATGTGATGCTTCTTTGCACTAATTTCATTTTGAGTGCACAAAACTCTCAATGTGCTCATCATCCTTGGGGGAAAGGAACAAAAGGAACCACCACAAAGCAACACGATAAAGGTCTTAATATGAAGCATTTGCAAAATATGTACAAGACTATGTATGTCCCCACAATTCATGCCCCTGTCATTAGCCTGAACCAAAATAGGTGATGAACACAGTTGGGAATAGAAATTCTGCTCAGCAATTGAATCATTGCAGCATGCACCCAAGAGACCCAATTATTTTTTCTTTGTGGAGCTCAAGATTCAAAGATGCAGTAGCCAGTGGTGAAATTGTAAGAGAGTGCGCACTCAGGGAGAGATTAGGTGAAATTATTCTGAGCAAGGATATATAACCTTCTAGCAACAAAATCGAAACAAAACCAAATCCAGAAAACAAGAAACAAAAAAAGCTTACCCAAGTGTCACGACGTTCAAGCAAACTAGTGATCAGCCGCAGAGGTTCCCAGCTGCTGCAAGACAAACTTTCAGAAGAGGAATTTCTAGTGTACCAATTCCCACATTTGTAAGAAAAAAGATCTCATGAGCATTTGCATCTGCTGAACTTGTATGCTAATTATTATGGGTCTACACACACTTGATTCTCTCTCTCTCTCTCTCTCATAATTCTCAAATCCTGCAGAAATACTTAAAAATGGGTATGCAATTCATGATAGGATTTGTGCAACAAAAAAAGTCTACATTCTATTTCTCCATAGATTGCAACACATTGGATCAGAAACATGTTGCTACTATGTTCATTGTTTTCCAAGAGGCCAAGTTGGTTACCATGATGGATGGGTGCTCAATATTTGGCTACTTATGTCTGGATACACCAAGCAGGAAGACACCCAACTTGTGAGAAGGAAAAAAAAAAACCTTCTTCAGTTAGGGTTTGTCTATGGCTTTCAAGAATTTTGTATGTTGTGGGTGATGTTCAATTGTAGGCATACCTTTGGATTCAGTGGAGAACAGGGCAAACTAGCACAATTGGCATGCATCGATAGCCAAACTATTGTGTATGCCATTGGATGTGGGCTTCATAGATACAGGTGCATGCTACATACGATCATGAATCCTGCTCATTTCACTATGATTTATATGCTGATTATTATCCAAGTTGAGAGAGAGAGAGAGAGAGAGAGAGAGAGTCTCTTTGATTATTATTTGCAGGCTTGGCTTTGCCATTCTTGGTAGGTTTTCAATCCAATCCCTCTTGCTGGTACTCAACTTGACAATTGTGTATGTTTGCATTTTCTTGCCACTCACTCATTCTTGGTAGATTTTCAATCCAATCCCTCTTGCACCAATTCAACTTGACAATTGTGTATGTTTGCATTTTCTTGCCACTCACTCACTCTCGGTAGATTTTCAATCCAATTCCTCTCGCACCAACTCGACTTGACAATGTGTTTCTGCAATTTTTGTTCTGGCAGGAATCATTGTGCAGTACCAATTGCCATGCCTGAAGAATCTGTGGAGGTAAGGGAAGAAGTACCTTACCCACCACCATCATGTTGTCATGTTGGGCAGAATGGAAGCAAATTTGACTATTGCAGTCAATTGAAATGTCCAACATGACAATGAACTTTATTGTTTTGGCAGAAAATTGTTGCTGTAGTTGCATCCCGGACTGGACATTATGTAGCTGCATGCGAGGCATTAAAAACTGGCTCAAGTCAGGTATATTCACAAGCAATAGGAAAATACAATTGGTTGTTGTTTTCCCTTCTTGTGGGCTTGGGACAAAAGCTTGATACCTTAGAGTCATGCATTTCATGTGGAGTATGTATATAGACTTTGCATTTCATCTTGAAGGTTTGATAAACCTTCAACTTTCCTCTCTTGTGAATTTGGGGCCATCGTACTTATAGACTAACAACAACATCACATTAAGAAATATTCTCAATTGCATCTATAGACTTGTGGATTCTTGAGGTTGTCAATGACCAAATTTTGTTGGAACTTACAACAATCCACCAAAGAGGGATACTACTCATGGGTTTAACCTTTTGGCTTAGAGATACGGGAACTTCTTCACTAATGAAATGAACAAGTTCCATCTTGGCACCAAGCTCATTCTAGTGGAGAAGGACCTATGATCTTGATGGGGTCAAATGGAGACAATGAAACGATAGATCTCCACACTTTGACATCTAGCTTTAAACACTTGAGCCACTAGTAATGTTCCCATGCATTTAAGCTTGTGTACCTTACAAGGAGAGTCATAGCAAATGGTTCATCCAATCCTCTTCTCACTTATAGAATGCCCTATCTATGTTGGGTATTCAAGAAGAGTTTTCAAGGTGGAATTGTGTGCTTTGAAGCATTTGTGATCCAATCAATTGGCTAGAAGACCAATCAATTGTTTGTAATTGATGGCATTTTTCCCTAAGCCACTTCATGTCTCTTCGGCTAAATGTAGGGAAATCCTTGCAATTATGTATTGAATCATATATTAAGCCAAGGATGTTCTTGAAAGGGTTGTAGGCCTTTGGGTAGCTTTTGAAAGCTAATGTAGATGGAAAAAAAATACCAAATTGAGGAGGGGAAAACAATTAGATCATGATGAGTGTATGTATTTTGGAACATGCAAGCAATTTTTGTACAAAGTAATATCACACATCTTGATTTCATTTGAAACAATTACAAGGTGAGACTAAGGACTTCCTAATTGAAGCTTGACAATGTTTTTCTCTCTTTCTACTTCAAGCCAAATGGTCCATTCAATAGGGTTCAATACAAGGTTTCTAAACCAAACAACTTTCAACTTGCAAGCACTAAATAACATGGAGTCTAGAGTTGGTATGCCTTCAAATGTAAAGCTCTCAAGCTTTTTTCTTTGAATGATTAATATAACTCAAATTCTCCTCCAAATTCTAACACAAATAGATAATGATCATACGTAGGATAACATTTGGCACTTCTTTGCTGAATATTTATTTATTTAAAAAATGAGGTTAGGCAATTTCAAATATATGTTTTCAAAATTTCAACGATTAATGATAACCCAGTGGTTGGGACAATAATGCTTTTTCAAAGTTGAGAGTTCGATTTTCAACAATTTTGACAAATATCCATAAAATTTTCCCTTTTTTTTTTCAGGTAGACCTTTTGCAAATTATTTTGAATCCAAGTAAGGCATGTGCCACTAAGCACAATTGCATAAAAGCCTAGCACCCTAACACATAGGCATTCATTTCATATTGTGACCATCTTTACCTAGGGTTGGTGAAGTCCCCCTAGTTGGAAAGTTAAAAAAGGGCAATTTTTTTTTTTAAACATTGAGAAATTCAATTCCATGTCATGGCATGATTCCTCAAGTCTCTAACCCCCATCATAATATTATTTTCAAAGGAATCATTACATAGGCTTTTAATACAAAAATAATAAAAAATTTGAAACAAAATCAAGAATATTGAGGGATAGAAGTTTGCAAAAACTCAAACTTTTATTACACCAAATAATAGTCTTCTTGACCAAAATAAAGTAAAATTTAGTGCCTTGAAAGCCCAAAATTTTGAACCAATGTGATTTTCCAAGTCTCTTTCCTTAATGGATAGTTTTTTTCATTTAAAATGACATTATCGAAAGATAGAAACTAAAAAGCTAGTTTGTCAAAGATAGGTTGAGTTCACATTTTGAACATGGCTTTGACATGCATATTTTAATATAAAATCTAAACTTTAAACACGTTAAGTTAAATATAGGCTTGGAATTGATGACCTCTTGAGATACACATGTTGTAAGGAAGAATATATGTTAACTTAGTTTCCTTCAAGGTAGACAAGATCTCAAGAGTGGTGTTAGGGAAAGGGGCCAATTGTGTTGAATTTGATGGTCAATTGCATTAGTCTATAAATGATCCATCTAGAATATTACAATACAACTAGGGTTATTTTGTCCCCCAATTTTATGATTAAATTTTTTTTTAAAAAAAAATTCTGAAAAAATAGCAAATTTACACTAGAGAAACAAAATTTTCATTTTCATGGATTTGCACAAACTGGGGATGGCATTTAATAGATTTCAATATTTGATGTGCGAGCCATGAAAAAAGTGAATACTATTGTGACCAAAAGTGCTTCAAGTATGTTCATCATCCCTTTTGACCCAAAGTTTGTTTCCTTTCTAATAGCATGTCACAAATTTGGGACAATAAAACACAATCTGTTCATCACAATGGAGTTACTTCTAAGTGAAAAAGTCTACGGAGACATGCAAGAGAGTTTTGACATGATTTGAAAGAAAATTTTAGAATTAAAAAAACAAAATCCCCCCTTTAAACTTTCGATGCATTTACCATCACATGCCAATATGCATGCTTGGGAAAATATATTAGATATATTTCATAAATCTAGAGCTTTTTCCCCAGCTATGGGGTTCTATAGTATGTGTGGAATCCAAAATTTCACATTGTTCCCATCATATACAACATGTGGATTTTACATGGACACCAATTGGCAACATGTTGCCTTGTATA
>Ga0209611_10008057_pt1 | contig 16660 bp, 18 predicted proteins | sample S1TSphgellanicum_3_FD_187693 | JGI IMG/M metagenome (GOLD analysis project Ga0209611, IMG submission 187693) | Host-associated microbial communities from peat moss isolated from Minnesota, USA - S1T2_Fc - Sphagnum magellanicum MG (SPAdes) (version 2) | ecosystem: Host-associated > Plants > Peat...
TGTATTTTCTGGGGGGGCAGGCAATTACAGGGATCTGAGGTTGTGTTGTGCACATGTAATGTGACTGGACAGGCCAATTCAGAGGTATCTGCTCTCTTAGGGCGTATTCCATCTGCTGTTGGTTATCAGCCCACTTTGGCAACAGATTTGGGAGGGCTGCAAGAACGGATTACCACCACCCAGAAGGGCTCCATTACATCAGTGCAAGCCATTTATGTGCCAGCTGATGATCTTACAGACCCTGCCCCTGCCACTACCTTCGCTCATCTTGATGCCACAACAGTGCTATCTAGGCAGGTGAGTTCTTTGAGGGGCTGTATTGCACAGCTAAACCAGCTTGCGCTACCCACATGGTGCTGCGATTCATAAGTTTGTGAATCCTCAAAGGCTACAAGTTCCATGATACATCTCACTATTGGCCATGGTGAGCACAAGGAAAAAGTGGCAAACCTGGTCCTGACAGAGACCCTAGAGCTTCATGTGTCAGCACTCTGTTTACTAACACAGTAATTTTTGGAATTTGTGCCTGTTTTGCTGTATTAGAAACTGTCCCATTGGGCTGGTGTTCAACATGGTTCAGATGTGCGGAATATAATAAGTCATTGACACATAAATCTTGTGGTGTGGTGTTTTGAAATGTCCAGATTTCTGAGCTGGGTATTTATCCAGCAGTGGACCCATTGGACTCAACATCACGGATGCTATCACCTCGCATATTGGGTGAAGAACACTATCACTGTGCTCGAGGTGTGCAGAAGATATTGCAGAACTACAAGAATTTACAGGACATTATTGCCATTCTGGGTATGGATGAGCTTAGTGAGGATGACAAAATGACTGTGGCTCGTGCACGTAAAATGCAACGCTTTTTGAGTCAACCCTTCCATGTGGCTGAGGTCTTCACAGGCTCTCCTGGGAAGTATGTTGATTTGAAGGACAGTGTTGCAGGATTTCAGGTCATTACATGCCTCTGCACCTCCCTTTTTGCATGTACATTTATAAAGTTTGATTGTCTTGCTCTTAGTATGGGAATCTTTTGGGAACATCATGCAGAAAATTTCAGATATAGCTGCCCTGGTCAGTAGCTAATCACTGCGCATTTGCAACCTTGGCATATTGTTTAAAGGGTTGCTGCAGCATTGCAAACACTGGTATTTTTAAGTCTCAATGTCTGTTTTGATAGTCTTGGCAGAAATCGTCATTTAGTCTCTTGCTGCCACTTGTTTCATGATGCACATGTGATACAAACAAGGAATGGGTGCAACGTGCAGGGAGTGTTGGCTGGGAAGTATGACGATTTACCAGAGCAAGCATTTTACATGGTGGGGGGCATTGAGGAGGTGGCTCAGAAGGCTGAGAAAATGGCCAAGGATATGGCTTAGGACACTTCAACTAACCCCTGCTTGTGCTTGCTTATATGTAGCTCTAATTGTGTAGAATGATGATGATGGAGGAAGTGGCTCGGTTGGTAAGCACCACAATAATGAAGCAGGGGATGGTGAAGGAGTTTGAATGGCTCTGAAGCATTGTATGGCCATCCATTTTTCGAGAATGTTTTCTCTTCACCTTTGGTCTAATGTGGGCTCTCTCAATCAATTGTGCATACCATTTCAGTCTCTGATGTTGTCTTTATTGACAGGACCTCTGCAAACAGCGTAAAATACAGTGCACCAAGAAGGTTCTATTTCATACATCATATTGGCTCTGTTTCAGTAGTTTCTTCATTGATCATCTGTTTGAAAGACCCTCTTACAAGTCAGTTTTCTGAAAATGGGGGGAGGGATATGTGATAGATTGTGTAGACCAATCTTGTCTTAGCATTGGCTTGAACCAACCTGGATGTTGTTACAATAATGTATAGGAGTGAGGATCAAAGAATGACTAGGAAGTCCATAGCTGGCGCTTTTGTTCTCAAATTGGCAAGTTGTTTTGATAGGGTTGGATTACACTTCAAACTGCAATTGCTATTTGTTAAAGTGGAAGAGAGGTACATTATGGTGAAGGGTGCAAACACCATTTTCCTATCCATCAGACATTTGGAATACACTGACTGGTGATCTTCACCTAACTCTCTATTCCTCATTTTTTTCTGATTGGGTACTGGATTTTATTCCAGACAGTTTGAATTAAGGGTTCCAGGGCTAGTCTTCTCCTTTTCGTGAGAAGGAGCAAATTTGTAATTCATTGTGTGCTAGAGGTTCCATTACTCTGTATTGAGATGATGATGCTGGTTAGGTCAAGATAGTTCTTAGCATGTTTAGTTGCAGCACTAAGCACCTTGTGAGGTGTTTCCTTGGCTGTGAACCATCTCAAATGGGGGGTTGTGGTGATGGCAAACAGCAGGATTTTGAGGAGCAGGCTCCTGTGGTGGCAAAGAGGTTATATAAAGTATGAAAGCATGATCAATCCATGGGATTTGATAACAAGAGCTAGCTATTATTAGAAGCGAGGTGTATATCATGTTGGATGTACAATTTTGAGGATTCTTGGATATGTGAGTTTGTTTTTTGTGAGAATGGCATTCAAAAGACATTGTGAATAGAAATGATGGAAACAATGGAGTTCAATGATGTTCTCTAATCCTTTTTGTCCAAAACCAAATTTGTTATGGAGCTTGATGTTCTCTTCTCCTTTGTGCAAAACCAGATTAGTTATTGAACTTGATGTTTTAGTTTTGTTATGGAGCTTGATGCTCTCTCTCTCTCTCTCTCCCACTCATAAATGTAGAAGATAATGAAGTTTCTCAAGCTTTCTTATATCCTTTTGAGAAAACTGTTCATGTTCTACATTACCCAGCATAAAACAAAGCTTCTATATATGTTTCAGTTTGAACATAGAAGAAAACCTTTTGTGCAGAATCCCATTTAGCTTGCCTTGGAAAAAAAATTCTCTGAAGAAAATTTATTATCTGGAGAATAACACCGTTTCAGAAGACGCAAGGAGAAAGTTTTCTGTGAAGATGTTATTCTTTTTGGGGAGAATCTCATTTAGAAGATGCTAGAAGAATTTTGCACTGAAGGTTTCTTTTTCCCTGGAGGATCCCATTCAGAAGATGCTTGGCAAATTCTTCTCTGAATTTGTTTTTTCTGGAGAATCCCATTTCAGAAGATGTTTGGAGAATTTTTTTTTGTTCTGGAGAATCAATCCCATTCAGAAGATACTCGAAGAAAGTTTTCTTTGAAGATTTTTTTTTTTGTTCTGGAGAATCAATCCCATTCAGAAGATGCCTTGATTGCTGATGGGTTCATGTTTGGTTACAGGATTTGTGGAACTCTCTCTTTGCTGCGACAGTAGAGAGGAAGAGAAGAGAGAAGAGAGAGGGGAGAAATTCCTCCGAAAAGACGCTTGCACTGTGCCGCAAAGGACACACCCCGACACACACATACACAGAGTTTAAGAAACAAAACAATGGATGTCTAAGAAGATGAAACAAGCAGAGGGATCGAGGTTACTGCGGAGAGGAGGAGAGAGAGAGAGAAATATACTAGAGAGATTTGAGAGAGAGAAAATGTGGGTTTGTCTTACTTGATGATCTTCATGCACTTCTTCTCTGTTCCACTTTGTTTGTTTCTTTCTTTCTTTTTCTTGTTGTTGAAGACAAAGGATTTGGGTCAGACAAGGAGTTGTTGGAAAAGGGTTTGGGATCAGACAAGGAGTTGTTGTTGGAGAAGGATTTGGGGATTTGGGTTCAGACAAGCATTTGGGTTAGAGAAAAGATTTGGGTTTTGAGGAAAGATTTGGGTTTTTATTAGGATGGAATCCTGAGATATGGGGGGAATGTGAGGTTGGGATGTTTGTCTTAAATGATATTTCATTCTTTTCTTCTTTGAAGATTTGGGTAATAGGAAGTGGATTTGCGTGAGATAGGGTTGTTTGAAGTCCAGGTTTTTAGCAGAAGAAAAAGAAGAAGAAGACAAAAAGAAGACTATCTTGCAACCCAAGCAAGTATCTCACAAGATGGAGCTCTAGGGTTGAGGTTCTTGTGACCTGCATCAAGATTCTCTGAGAGAGAGAGATAGGGAGAAAGAGATCACAAAGTCCTAGAGATCGTTCCAGTGCCAATGCCTTCTTCTCAGGATGCTGCTGGTGCTCTTGCAGGTGTGTGTGTGTTTTCTCTTCTTCTTCTTCTTCTTTTGTACCATTCTTCTTGATGTGTTTTTTTGTGAATTTTCCTTTTTTCATCTATCAGCATTCTTCTGTTTTGCCTCTCATTGTTTCTTTCTTAATAGTTTTTCTGCAGCCATGGATTGTGAAGAAGATCATCCCAGAGATTGTTATGCTAAAACCCTAATTCTTGGATTCCTGGATTTCTGAAACAAGCCACTACTAAAACCTTAAACCCTTTGAGTGCTAGTTCTAGACTCTTTTTTGGCATCATCATCTTCTTCTTCTTCTTCTTCATGATGTGGTTTCTGTCCTGTAGTTTCTGTGTCTGTGACTGTGTCTGTGTAATTAATCCTGTACCTAGTGGCAATTGCAATGTGGTTGTTTGGAATAATAAGATTTTGATGGGAGACAAAACAAAAATTTGTTGTTTTTTGTGCAGCTCGTGATAAGGTTTCCAAGCTCTTGAATGCTGCACGTGATGGCAACCTGCAAACGTTCAAAGGTAATCAAATCCTCTTTTCTAGCATTGATAGAAAGGTGATATATCTAGGGTTATGGCTGTTGGCTGAAGGTAAGGTTTGTGAGGAATGCTGATTGCACAAGTTGCAGACTTCAAGGAGATGATTACAGGAAGAGCTAGGAGAAGGAAGAGGGTAACTCGTGTGGCTACAGTTGGGATGTTGCGTTTGTTAGGTAATAGGCTGAATGCTTGCGAATGACAATGATGGTTTTTTTTTCCCCCTTTTTTCTGTGGTGACCACAGAATTGGCACATGCCATTGCAGAGGGTCAAGAGATTGGAAAGACTCTGTCAGATGTAAAAGATGCCAATGGACGAGGACCTCTTCATTTTGCTGCCCGAGGGGGTAATGAGGAGCTTTGCACATATATGATTGAGGATCTCAAACTTCCAGTGGACATCAGAGATAATGATGGTAATGTAAAAATCGAAATAAAAGAATAAACTTGATGGCTCAACATTGTGTGAATGATTATTTGGTGTTTGCATTTGTTTGCTGGATTGATGAGCGTCTCATCTCAGTTCATCTTGCTTCACTGGAGTGAAAGCAGGTTCTGCAGTAGAACTAACTATATAGGCAAAAGATTTGCAAAAGCCTGCACCCCCCTCCAACTGATGGAAGAATATACTATAGACACTGAAAGCTCCAACTGTAAATCCTAAACACCCAAAGTGGAAAAACCTTGATCTGTGTGCGTGCAGGAGATACCCCACTTCTTCATGCTGCGCGCCAAGGCCATTTTTCAACAGCACAATGCTTACTGAATCACGGTGCTGATCCTTCAGCCACTTCGAATGAGAATGGGCCTTCTGCATTACACCACGCTGCTGGAACAGGTCAATAGTTTTTTTTCTGGATGTGTACACACGTGGAGCAATTTGAATTTCCATATCTGTTTGAGCACTTGTCTGCAGGATTCCATAGATTCCAAATTCTTTCAAAAACCTGCAGAGGGTCTCGTGTGAAGAATACCTCCTGCATCTGTTTTCAGGCGTTGGCAGTGGAATTTATTCTTTTGTAGTTGAGGCTGTTACCTTCCACATTTCATGCAGCCAAAACTTTTGGGTCACAGGACTCATGTTTTGAGGTCTCCCTCAGTGACAATTTGCAGATTGGATATATGAGTATGAATGATCAAATCATTTTTGACAGGATAGAAAATTGTGATCAAATTTTCTCTCCCAGAAAATTGTGGGAGAGAAAATTGACAATCTTGGGTTGGTGTATCATTGTAGGTGAGGTGGAGTTGATGAGGGTCTTGTTGGAGAAGGGAGTGGAGGTTGACTGTTCAAGTGATGCAGGCCCACCTCTCATTTGGGCTGCAGGGCATGAGCATATCCGTGCTGTTGAGATCCTCTTAGATCATGGTGCCAACGTAAGCAGTTTTGAAATCCCTCAACTGCCACAACAATGGGTTTCATGCTTTCCATTCAAATAAAATTCTCATTGTGTTTTAACATTTTTTGCAATGAAGTTTTCTCTTGATATCTGCTGTGTTGTTCAGTGGTTTCTGAAAATGCTCAAACTTGTGCTAAGGGTTAAGATTCTGTGTTTAGTTTACACATTACCGGAGATAATGCTTCTGAGAATGACTAGAGGATCTTCTTCAGAAATGTATTCTATGAGAAACATCGTCCATAAAGGTGGTTCTTTAGCAGTCAAGATTGGTCTTCTTACTTTTGGAAACCATGACTATCCAAATCTTCTTTGCTCTTTGTCTCAAGTCCTTTTGTGATTATTGTCATGGTTTGGACCCCAGCCAAATGCTACAACAGATGATGAGGTGACACCGTTATTAACAGCAGCTGCAGCAGGCTCCTCTGAAATCGTAGAACTTCTGATCAAGGTATGCAAACCTACTACTTGCACCTAAGACTCCAAACATAAGGAACCTGATTATGTTTGTCTACTATGCTTATTACCCAGTTGCAACAATTACATGATTGGTGATGGTTCCTTTTGATCTCAAAGTGTATGCCATTGGGTCTGATTGATTGGGTGGTGAATTTTCACACAGAAAGGAGCAGATGTGAATGCAAGTGCAGGAGGTGGAGTAACACCTCTCCATGTTGCAGCTGACCATGGTGATGAGCGCATGGTGGATTGCCTTCTGGCTGCAGGCGCTGACCCCAACGCTATGGATGATGTAAATTATCTAATCTGTCATTCCTCTGTTCTTATGGATGCCCATGCATGGGCTGTCTATTAACTTATTATTACATCCAGCTGCCAGATGCTTGCAAGTCCACTGCTGTATCTCATTGTATTTTGTTGGCCTGGGGTGTTATGTGAGGCAGCAAAGTGATTGAAGACATGGGTTTGTTGATTTGTGGTGCAGGAAGATGCAAAGCCCATACATGCAGCAGCAGCAAAGGAATTTCGGGCAGTAGTGGAGCGGCTGTTGCCACTTTCAACACCAGACCCATCTGTAGCTGACTGGACTGTTGATGGACTTTTGGCACATGCAGACCGTTTGGCTGCTCAAGAAGAGGTATTTAACAACACATTCATGGTTATTTGTGGAGTGCCACAATCTTGTAGATGTAAGACATTTCAAGGATGTCTTCATGTGAGAGTGATGTGGATTTTCTTCTGTAATTGATCTGTTGCAGGCATCATATCAGGGGTTTAAGGAGGCGCGTGAGAAAGTCAAGGAAGAGAAGCCATTACCAGCTGAGGTATATGCCAGGTTCCTCTACATGTACTTTGATATGAAAGCTTGAACACAGTGTTCACCTTTGAAGAATATATTGTGCCTTGCAATAATATATGCTTGTCCTATTCCTGATGAAACAGTGTCTGTTGCATGTCTTTGTATGCCATACAGATTGCACCTGAAAAGAAGCAAGCAGCACTGGAATCTAAGGCCAGAGGCGATGAGGCTTTCAAGAAGAAAGATTACATGCTTGCAGTTGATGCATACACACAGGTCTCTCATAATCTTTTGTTTCCCAACAGAGAAAGTTTGTAATGAATGCTGCATGTTCTTTCTGCAGTAAGTATGGGATTTGAGTCTGATGTGTAATGGTTCTGACAAAGGAGGTGTGTGACATGCAATGTTATTGCAGGCAATTGACATGGACCCAACAAATGCAACAATTTTGGCCAATCGAAGTTTGTGTTGGATACGTTTAGGGCAAGCAGAACAAGCCTTGACTGATGCCAGGGAAGCCCGGAGATTGGACCCTAAATGGTCCAAAGCTTGCTACCGTGAAGGTGCAGCACTTCGCCTTCTTCAGGTCCTTCCGATACTCTTTCTTGGGTTCATTCCCATTACAACTTGTCTATGAAATTTGGGTCTTGTCATCCTTCAGCACCAGAGAACATATGTGATGTGGGTTTGTAAATGAAGTGATCAAATCCATACTTATACATTCCTGCGTGCGTGATTCTGGAGCCTTGTATTCACAAATTTTTGTTTGCTACAGCGGTTTGATGAGGCAGCAGATGCATTTTACACTGGTGTGACCCTTAATCCTGAAAACAAGGAGTTGGTGGATGCGTTCAAGTAAGCCACACAAACTACTTTCCTCTACTTGTCGGAAGTTTCTGAATTCACAATCTATTGGGGAAGAACCAATCAATGAGAGGCAAACCTGATGATGGCTTACTGTGTGTAAAAACTGTTCATAATATGTGTTCTTGCCTCTGTGTTTCTTATGACTGGGTATGTGCTCCTTGCAGGGAAGCAGTGGAAGCTGGCAGAAAGTTCCATGGTACAGCATGATTGATGCTGTTATATACCCTCCCAGAATCTTAATTTTCTGAGGCTTAAAAGAGTCTTTAAAATATAAGAGCTTGAAAGTTGACCAGGTGTAGAGGATTCTGCCCAATGTTTTTGTCCGTGTTATGTGTGTGTATTGAAGCTTGAAACCCATTTGTGGAAAAATTGTGGATGCTTGTTTACACCCAATAGTTTCATGGCACTCTTATGGGTTTGCATTGAGCATCCCCCCCGCTTGTCACCTCTCACACATGGATTAATGACCCGGATGCACTTAGAAGACTACGATTGTGTTGCTCCTGTTGTGAAGTTTAGTGAACTTTTGAATTGGCTTGTACAACTCACACAATTCCTTTCAATTCTCCAGAGCCATGCAATTTTCCCGGAACACTAGATTTTGGGTCTACAGAACATGAGTCAGGTAGCCATGCAGATGATCTCTCATATTCTAGTAGTACATGGATTCTTTGTTTCCTTGAATTCTATGGGCGAAGAAACTACAAAGGGAATGGTCCATATAGATGCTTCCATGGTTTGATTGCTCGGAGGGGTACATATTACTATTCGTTGAATTTCCTTAGATACTTGGCTCGGAGTTGAGTAAACTTTGATTTGATTATTGGCTTTCATTTCTGAATTGTTTTTCTTGGAGTTAGAATTATGGTTTAATCATAGTAGATTTGATGTTGGTAGAAAGTCTAGTTCTCCTAATACTTAGGAAAAGCATCATGGACCAATTGATATACCTTCACATCAATGACCTTTCAGCAATGCTAAGGATGGTCTAAGATGAGTATGTACTCATTTCATTTGTGAACATGGAACATGAAGTATATGAGGTTAACCCTTTTGTCTAGAACACCAAGCTTTGATTGAAGTCCCAAATATAATATAGATATGGAAGTTCCAACCACTTGTGCCTTCATGATAAGAAAGCCCAATGATCTAATGAGGGAACTTGGGAATCCCCATTTTTCTATTCCATCTTTGATTTTCAAATCTTGGTGAGTTTTATGTACAACATTCCAAGGGTGAATCATTTATGTATGAATTGGGTATAAAGTTGAGCAAATGAAATTATGTTGAATCCTACCTTTCTTGGGCACCTAAAGAAATCATGAGTTGATATCTAGAGGTTTAACCATTATTGATCTCTCAAAGTATATCAAATTTGGTTGCTTGGATCTCAAGTCACATAAAAGGCAAGGATAAATGCATGGTATGGTGGTTCATTTTTGGTAGTTGCAATGTTCATACAAGTCCTATAGGAGGTTATAAAAGTGTCCAAATGGGTAAAGTCACAAAACAACGAGCCAAATCATGTTCAAAATTGTATGCCTATGTGGTGCCACTTTAATGACATGTTAATTATGGCAAGTTATGATTTATGACTAATATGAATGTTGAGAAATCTAAATTGAACCATTGGATCTTTTGATTTTGAATTTTGATTTGAGCGAAGGACCTTTTAAAGTTCAGCAAGTGTTTCATCAAACATTACTAGTTTTACAAATGGGCTCTTTATTTTCATAATATACAAAAAAATTTATGTTGAATTTTTTTGTAATAATTAGGGACTATTATACACACACAAAAAGTATTCAAAATATAAAGAATCTATAATTTGATATTTTTTCAAAAAATTGAAAATTTGGGTATATTTGATGTTCATGAGTCCTTTATGACATTTGAATGTGATCTAATGTAAATGGTGTTTAAAACAAATTTGTATCTTATAATACAAATGACTAAACCTTAAAATAGTTAACATGTTTTGGCATGATTTGAAATTGTGATCATTTTTCAAGACAAAATGAATAAATGTAGTGTAAAATCTTACATTTTTAGAAAATCATGTTTGTTCAAAAATGATTAACAAAGAACATGTGATATGTTGAATAAATTATAGTAAGAAAAAATAATAATTAAAAAAATATTTTGGTAAAAATCCCTTTTTGTGAAATTTCTTTTGAGCAAAAGGACTACAATCCTTTGAAACAAAATAAACATATTAACTCATTGATTCATGGTTTCACCAAAATGAAAATGGTTGTTACAATCTAAAATAATATTATTATAATGATTGATTATTAAATGTTCATCCATCTATGAATCCTTCCAAATCTAAGTCAAAAACTACATTAAAATATGTGATATGTTAATGTCATTTTTTGTGTTTGATGCAATTTGGATGTGCTAAAAGAGAAACCCATAAAGTCCACATGAACAAAAGCCCAACTAATTATTTTTTAAAGCATGTAGTTTAGGCACAAGTTTTTTGGAAAATAAATAAAAATTTCATTTCAATGGGACTTATGAAAACAAGGTCCAATTTTGACCACTTAAAAGTCCATTGCTAAATTTTCATTAAGGCTTTCAAAGGTTGGCTTCCATATATGAGTTTGTTAATTCATCATATAACACATATTTGTTACTATAAATCCTATGCAATGAAAATAAATATCAATGCCTCAACTTTCTAACATTTTAGTTAAACAACTAGTCCATGTTTTTTAACTTCAAAAGTCCATCATTAAAAGTGAATACATTTTTTACACAAAAAAACTCCCCAAATGTAGTTGATGAAGTTAATAATTTAACACTATTTTCAATTAATAGATCAAAGATTATATTCTTTTCCATAGACATTTAAAAGAAATGTACTTTTTAAAAAATCATCATTGTGACACCAAAAGTGAACCACCATACCTTGCAATCACTCGCAACCAATTAAATGCAATATTGAACTACATCATGAAAATACAAAACAAATTGCATAAAAGGTTTATAGAACATATTATGGTGCACCTTGAACAAAATTACAAGATTTGACAACTTTCCATTCAATGTCATTAGTGTGGCTTGTGTTGTTGGCCCAATTGTGAACTCATTGATAATGTACCCTAATTTCCTCACAAAATTTAGTTTTGATTTTATTGAATGTTCTTTAACAAAATTGTTCAATATTTTGTAATTATTGCATTGTAAGTCTAAATGTTGACTCAAGTATGATCATTTTCAAGGCTCGAAAAATCATGATTCATGTGAAAGGTGATAATATGTGAGGTCAAATAGGATGGTCGATGTGGAATTTTTTCATACATTTCCCCATGTGATGTGAAAGGGTAAAACAATAGGGAAATATGATGAAAAGGCATTGATTGGTTGAAATAACTCAAATGTTATTGGTCAAAATGTGAAGCAAGTGTACACATGACCCCTTATTGGCCCAAGTTTGAAGTCAAGTGTCATTGGCCCCAAGTTTTAAGGTTTGGAATGTGAAAGGCCAAATAAAAAGGCAAATACAATGAACATGTATTGATTGGTTGAACCAATTTTGTAAATTTTATTTAATTTTATATGAAAAAAATCATTCCAATTTTTTTAATAAATTATTTGTTTGGTTTGAAAATTATGAAACAACCATTGGGCACATCACATTTTCAAGGTTGGTTTCAATAATATTGAAAATACTATGAAGCACCCTATAATTTAGGAGGCTAAATTGTGATCACAAACAAAACAAATACCTATCTTAACATATAGTTCCCATGTTAATGTTTCCACATTTAACCTTAATCCCACACATGCTTTTGCATTAATCAATCTTTGCAACTCCATACTTCCCATGATAATCCCACGTTAATCATGTTTCCCTTGTTAATCCCATGGATTATCTATGCTTTTCAAGCTAATCCAATGTTAATCTATGTTTCCCATAACCCTAATCCCTTACATGTTTCCCCACTAATCAATCTTTGCAACTACATGTTTATCTTGTTAATACCATTTTAATCCATGCATTCCATAACCTTTACCCTTTATCAACAATTGACCAAAACAACTTCAATCCCAAAAATGGACCAAGCCCCACAAAGATGTCTACAAGTCATGCAAAACATCAAAATTTTGAAAATCAAACTTGGGAAAGTTATAAATGACTTCGAGCAAAATGTTTCAATTTAAAAAATGTTTTGGATGAAAAATGGAAAATTGTTGCTATTGAGATTTTCTAGTTTCAAGTAGCTTTCAAAATTGTAATATTTTTAGAGACTTGGGTCTTGAGATGTTGAATTCCATTTACTATAAAATTTGGGTGGTAGATGGAAGGCATGCATATGAGTCATGTGGAGGAAAAAATGTTTAAAAAATGAGTTGAAATGAATGAGTAGTGGACAATCAAAATTGGCCATCCAAAAGAAGTCTTTAAAAAAATAAAAATTCCATCCTTTTTGGGGTAGACAAAAAGCTTGGACAATTTGGGATTATGATAAAAAATGATGTATACCCCTTTATTCCCAAACACAAAAAATTACAAGCATTAACTCATTTTTTAAAAAGGGGATGAGTGGTTGGGGTGTATTATTATTGAGTTTAAAGGACCAAATTTATGTGTTTTTGTTACATTTCCAAGTGTGTATATTTTCTCAACCTTTAGTGTATCATTTCACAATATTAACTTCTTTTGCACATTCTTTTCACATGCTAACAAAATGTATGTCACAACACATAATGTTTCAAGATTATTCTTTAACAATATTTAACATGCTATAGTTGTAGTCTTCAAGACATTACAAGCTTTATTAACAAACCTTTTGTAATTTGAAAATGAGTCATATGTGAAATGGGATGTGTGTGTTGCCAATGTGGCATGCTAGCACTTTCATGCAAATGAGTTTGAAATGTTAATTTGTGGAGTGCCAAAAAGACTTTTTCATTTCTATCTTTCATCTATTTTGATTCTCTCCTCTTGCTAATCAAGTGTTAACAGTGTGATGATGGAATGATGGTGGCATAACAAGGCATGTGGTGGCGTGAAAGTTTTCGTGTTTTGTTGTGTTTTTATTTGTTAATTTCTTGCAAAGTGTGGGATGATGCTCATTTATTTGTGAATAGTGTTGTTATGTTTGAATTGTGATGCAATGGTGTTATCTAACAAATATATGAAAGAGTTTTGAAGATTAATAGAAATCTTTTAAAGGGAATAATCAAAATTTTCATGATTCCTTGTTAAGTAACAATGGTTGGAATGCATATAGGAGGAGCAATGTAAAACAATGTAGGTGGTGTAAGGTTTTCATTGTGCAATTCTTGCAATTGTTTTGCAATGTATTCTAGGAATAACGGTGGCAAAAGGTTGAAAGGTAATGATAGAATAAGCTTTATCATGGTTTTAGTATAGTTTTGGGTCATTGAGGAAATCATGAGGGTTGGGCATGGTGTTTGAGAGGGAAAGGAAAATTTACATGGGGACATAAATATGAATTTTGGTGTTTAGTTCTTTTGTGTTGAAGTGTTTTTGAATGTTTTTGAAGTTTAAATTAATGATGTTTGTGTCGAGAATTATGCTTCATTACTTCATTGTAACTATTTGGGATTGTGTACTTGTGATCCTTATGTTTACAAAAGGAAAATAGACAATGATCCTTCGTTTGGGCGTCCAAATATGTGTGATTGCGGTCTTGATTTAAATATTCATATGTGGGAAGGGGTTGTTTGTGTGTGCTTGTGATGTGAACAAGACTTCATTAAGACTAGAAATTTGGATGGGTTATCAACATTTTGCTCATAAATAGGTGTTTGTTAAATGTTGAAAAATGTGTAAAAGTCCTCTTATTGTTTTGCACAATTCCTTTTCATTAACAAGACTTGATACTTGTTACACAATTAGATTTTGTTGGTGTTAATATTTTCTAAGTCAACGTTCAACCTTTCCAAGTAGTCCAAAATGCACACGCTCTCTAACACTAGTAAAAGTTACAAGTTTTGTTATGGATCTTCAAAGTGTGGGTTGATTGTAAAAATTGTTAGTGCACAACCAAATAACCAATTACTATTGACAACTATGGACATAATAACATTAGAGCTAGAAGAAACATAATGCAAAGCAAGAAGAAAACAACAAAAGAACATGCAAACATAGTCAAAACTTTTTTGAGCAAAAGAAGGAAGCTCTAGGTACCTATAACAAGCTTGGTTCAAGCTACAAGAAAGCTCCACAATCTTTCCAAATTATTGGATTCCAAGAATCCGAAGTTTTTCACAACAAATTAATTGCATGCGCAAGATCATTTTCTAGGTTCATGGTAACTTGACACCACATGTTTAAAAGTTTCAATCTAAAAGCAAGGGACTAGTCATAGTAAAAGATGCATAGACCATATTGGTTCCCTCTATTGTTTATGAATTAATCCTTTACATGTTTACCCATTAATAAATCTTTGCAATTCCATGCTTCCATTGCTAATCACAACTTAATCATTGCTTCTGTTGTTAATTGCCTATTAATCCATGTTTTCCATAACCCTAATGAGTCATTATTAAGGCCTATCGATTAGTCGACAAAAATTTAACATTTAATCCTACATTGTAAGTCGAAACATTACAAACCCAACTCAATGCACTAGTACTCAACTTTCCAACGGTACCAAGAGCATGACAAGAAGCACCATGGTTTGGGAAACCTCAATGCAACAAACAAAACAAATCAAATTACCTTAGCACATAGATCTATCATTAAATTCAAAAGGGTCAAGGCTCGTTTATGGCATTTGATCAATGGTTTCACAAGACCTCTTGTGTGGGATGCCATAAAAGCTTGATTTGCTATTTGGGTGGGGCTTTCAAAAAACAAAAAAAGCATTTCCTCAAATCCTTGCAAAACATGGAATATGGTTATTGCAAGTAACAATTGGCAAATGTCTTTGACATTTGATTTCATAAGCACCAAAATGAGGTGAAGCTTGGCTCATGGATAAAGCTCATGACATTTCGACTTCAATGGAAGAGAAAGGCACAGATCATATTGTTATGGTATGTGCACAAACACAACGGTGAGTGCATGTCTCTTAAGGACTGTATTTCTCTTTTGTCCAAAAGCAGACTATGCAAGGGTGTACAGTTAGTGTCTGAAAGTGCAGACTTTGTTTAGGCTTACATCAACTTTCAAGGGTTCATCACTTGTCTTCATTTGTCTAAATGCAGACTCTGCAACAGCTTGAGGGTTAGTGTCTCAATGGTAATTTTTTTCAATGCCCGCTGCTAGCACAACACTTGGGTGAAATCTAGCTATTATCACAAGTAGGTATGGAAAATCTAGACAGAATCACGGGTTGCACAAATATGGACTCTTTCAGTTTTGAAAAGAGCTCATCATAACCTTTTTTTACCTTAGAATTACATGCCTCCTTTGAGAGACACCAACTGTGGATGGATGGATATCTGATTTCCCCTCTTACAAGAAGATTAGAAAAGCTGAACTAGAAGAAGAAAACTTGGGGAAATTTTGAATTCATGGCATTTTAGTGAGCTGACATGACCTTTTGGGAGCCAGAAGAACCAGAGTCCTGATCACCAGAGTTCAGACGCTGCACTCTGCGCTCAAGTTCTGCCATGACCTCTAGCTGCTCCTTTTTGCGCTGCTTGCTTATGGTTTGTGATGACATCACTTTCACTTTGTCAAATGCAACCTGGTCCCAGAAATTCAACGCCAATTTTGCAGAACTGGTATCAAACCAATACCCATCAGGTAGAAGTTTCTGGATCTCTCAACTCATCAGATTCTCAAGCAGATGAGTAGTCCCAGAAACAACAAAATCCTTAAGGAAGGAAGGAAGAGAGAGGCTTTCAATGTAGTTTCACAACTGGGTATGTGTTGGCACCCAAGAGTCTCTTGAAATGGAAGCAAGAAAAGAAAAGAGGTACCGTAAGAAGCTCATCAGGATTATATGCATGGTCAGTTGCGTCATGGAGAACCTTCATGACCTCCCCTACATGCTTAGTTCTGATCAACTCCTCTTCTTTCATCTGCTTGATAAGCACAAGCAGGCACAGAGCCAACAAGACAGTGAACTACTACTTTGATTTTGGATCTTGGAATATGGACTTACACCTGGTATCACCTTGCATCATCATGTATAAAATCTTACAAAACAAAGCTGAAAATGGAAGCTGCATTGGTGAAGGAGTTATACAAACCACTATTATCTCACCTTGAAAATTGCCAAGGCGACAACACACAAGGTGTTGGCACCTTCATTGAACATTACGTCCCATACTCGCATTGTTGTCTGTGCGCCAGTCCAACAAGGAATATATGAGTACTATCACAGCAACAAATGCACTGCAGCTAACTCATATAAAAACCCAATGCTCCAACAGGTCACCCTAGCTAATCAGGAGCACACTTGGAAGAGAGAGAGAGGTTGCAGGATTCAATTCAGTTCAGTTCTCAGGAATCTGAAATATATGAGACAAAACCAAACACCAAGAAGGTACCTAACTTGCACCTTGTGCTTAGAGTTGAATAC
>Ga0209611_10008058_pt1 | contig 16660 bp, 16 predicted proteins | sample S1TSphgellanicum_3_FD_187693 | JGI IMG/M metagenome (GOLD analysis project Ga0209611, IMG submission 187693) | Host-associated microbial communities from peat moss isolated from Minnesota, USA - S1T2_Fc - Sphagnum magellanicum MG (SPAdes) (version 2) | ecosystem: Host-associated > Plants > Peat...
GGAGCGGCTCGTCGATCTGGATCGGATGTTCGAACTCGAAGTGCGCGCGGTTCGCGAGACGCGTGCGGTCATGGCGAAGATGGGCATCGCGACCGTGGACTTGCCGCGCTATCCCGTCCGCGCGCTTTTCGGCGCGGTATCGCTGCCGACGGCTGCGGCGCGGCTCGTCCTCGCGCGGCGCATCGCGGGCGCGCGCGGGCGTAAGGCGCCGTCGCTCTTGCTCGACCTGCGCTCCGGGCGCACGCGGTCGGAAGTGGACGTCCTCAACGGCGCCGTGGCGGCGGCTGGCACTTCAGTCGACGTCCCGACACCCGTCAATACGGCGTTCGCGCGCGTGCTCGACGATATCGCGGCGACGCCGCAACTGTGGCCCATGTATCGCGAGCGCCCCGGGGCACTCGCGGCCGAGGTCGACGCGGACGAGCGGCGCGCCGCGGGTCCGAGCCGCTCGGCATAAGCCGCGCCGAGAGACTTCGTTCGCGCGGTGTCGAACCAGCGCGTATGCGACACCCCGCCGTTCCCGAATCGCTCGATAGCTGGCACATGCTGCACCGGATGTTCCGCTTCCGGCGCCGTGCGTTCGACGCACTTTCCGCGGACCGTCGGCGAGCGATCGCAGATGAGGCGCGCGCCTACCTCGAGGCGCAGGCCGCCGATCCCGACGCCGACGCCGGCCTCGCGCAACTCCTCGGCCACAAGAGCGACCTGATGGTCACGCACTACGCGAAGACCTTCGACGCGCTCGGCGCCGCGCAAACGGCGTTCGACAAGCTCGAGCTCGCCGAATACGTGGAGCCGCAGACCTCTTACGTGTCGATTCTCGAACTCGGGCTCTACGAGGCGACCGGAAAGATTCACGCCGACCTGCGCGACCGCGGCCTCAAACCGCATTCGCAAGAGTGGAACGACGCGTTCGACGCGGCGCTCGCGGAGCAGGCGAGCTCGCCGCGCAACGCAGGGCGCCTCTGGGCGAAGATCCCGCAGCGGCGCTACGTCTGCTTCTATCCGATGGACAAGAAGCGCGGCGAAGACGTCAATTGGTATCAGCTGCCGTACGAAGACCGAGCGCGGCTGATGCTCGACCATGGTAAGATCGGGCGCTCGTTCCACGGCCTCGTGACGCAGGTAATCTCGGGCTCGATCGGCTTCGACGATTGGGAATGGGGCGTCGATCTCTACGCCGACGATCCGCTCGTGTTCAAGAAGCTGATCTACGAAATGCGCTTTGACGAAGCGAGCGCGAAATACGCTGCGTTCGGCCAGTTCTACACGGGCATGCAGTTTTCGATCGCCGAGCTCGGCCACTATCTCGAAGGCGACGCCGTGCCGCAACTGTTGGCCGTGCGTGAAGCGGTGCTCCGATAGAGTACGCATTATGGCAAGCGCCCTGACGACGTCAGTGAGCCCGCGAGTGCGGGCTCGGGGGGCATCGGGGGACCTTCGCCGCCCCGATTTCAAAAAAGGAGGCCTCGCAAAGACGCCGGCGGCGACGCTCGTCTTCTTTGCGTTCACGGCGCCTCTCGGCATCGCCGCGCACCTCATTTCAGAGCTGGCCGGTCTCGGCTGGCACGACGATGCGGACGTGATCCTCTCCGCTCGCCACGCCTATCTCGCGCTCATCGCCATCGTCGCGTTCGGCGCGCTGCTGCTCGCGATGCGTGGCGTACCGCGTGAAGATCGCCGCCGCCGGATCGCCGAGATCGTGGACAATCTGCCGTTTCGCGGGCGCGGCTGGTCGTTCGCGGCGCTTTCGTTTGCCGCGCAGTTTGCATTTTTCGCGGTCACGCAGATCGGCGAAGGCTGCCCGCTCTGTTCGGGCGACGTTTTCACGGGCGTTCTTGCGGCGGCGTTTGCCGCAGCGCTCGGCGCGCTCGCAATCGCGCTCGGTAAACGCCGCATCCTCGAATTCGTTCTCGGACTCGTCGGCATTTTCGTTGCGATGCAGCGCCCGCGGCTCTTCAATGAGTTCGCGCGCCGCCCGCGTTCGCTCGTCCTAACGGCGCGTCGCTCGCCGTTCTCGTTTCGTTACCGGCCTCCACCAATCGCGCAGCTCGGTTAATCGCTCGGCGGCATAGGCGCCGCCAGAGATACCGCGCGACCGCATGCGGTCGCTTTGCTGCTTTTTTGTCATGGAGGCTTCTCTTTGAAGGCCAATTTCTTGCGTCGACGATGCGTCGCGACGCTCGTACCTATTCTTTTCGTGCTCTCCATCGGCGCGACGGCATTCGCCGCGACCGCGACCGCCGATCTGACCGGCACCGTTATGAACGGAAACGTCGCCGCAGCGAACGCTGCCGTAACGGTGACCGGCAACCGCCAAACGTTTAAGGCGACGACCGATCGTCAAGGGCGTTTCACGCTCGCGACGCTTCCTTTCGGCACGTATGCGATCCGCGTCGTATCCGCCGGGCTGAGCGGCGCGCTCGACGTGGATCTCGGGAGTGGAGGCGCGAACGTAACGATCGCGCTTACGTCGCTCAAACAAATCGGAAGCGTCGCCGTCGCACGCTCGAGTCCGGTGCGGGGAAGTGGAGCGGACGTCGTGCTCAACGCGACGGATCTCACGCGCTCGACTACGAGCGACAGCTTTCCCGAAACGCTGATTCAACTGCCGGGCACCGCGCGCGGTGCGAACGGTGTCGTACACATGAACGGCGACCATGGCGTGGTCGATTATATCGTCGATGGCGTTCCACTCCCACAAGCCCTCAATCGCGAGATCGGGAGCGAGATCGATCCGAACGACATTTCGTTTCTCGAAGCGATCGAAGGCGCGTATCCGGCGCAATACGGGCTGCGCTTTGGGTCGGTCTTGAACATCACGACGCGCGCCGGAACCGGCCCGGCCGGCATCGACGGAAGCATCAACTATGGATCGTACGGCGATATCGACCAGTCGATCGGATATCACACACCGCTAGGGACGCGCGGCGGATTCGACGTGGCAGTTCGGAACGAACAGACCGATCGTGCGCTCGACCCACCCGACTTCGACTCGCCGCACAATAGCGGCAGCGATACGAATCAATTCCTTCGCGCGACGCTGCCCGTCGGCGCGAACGACTTCGCGGACATCTCGCTCATTCATAGCTTCCGGACGTTCCAAATTCCGAACGACGTGCAAAACGGCGAACCCGCGACGACCGACGACAACGAATCCCAAGACGACACGTTTTTGAGCGCTCAATTTCGCCACGCGATCCCGAACGGCCAACTGAGCTTCGGTCCCGCGATTAAGATCTCTCACATCCGCGATTTCGGAGATCCGGAAAACGATTGGACCTATGGCGAAGCGCTCAACGTCGCGGCGCCGCCGTTTGGAAACGGTGGATCCGCGACCGACTGCGCGACCGCGCTGAGCTCGGGCAACTTCGCGCCCACCACGTGCGCCTATTCACTCGCAGACGACAAGACGTCGCTCGATTACATCTTCAATAGCGATCTCGTGCGACGTTTAGGAAAGCACGAGCTCCGAGCGGGTGTGGGCTACGATCTGACGCGGGTGGACAAGGTGTACGACGTGACGCTCCAACCGGATAACTTTCTCGCTCCTATCGTCACGCCGGGTACGCCGAACGCTCCGACGCCGGTCGTCGACGATAATCCAAATGTGGGCAACACCTACCAATCGTACGTTCAGGATAGTTGGCATCTCTCGAGCGACTACGAACTCGACTATGGGATGCGCTACGATTTCTTTACGATCCGTTCCACCGACTTCGCGCAAGGTTTCGGAGGATTTAGTCCGCGCGTGAAGTTCACGCGGTTTTTCGGACCGCGTGCCTCGATCTACGCGTATCTCGGGCGCTTCTTCGAACCGTTCTCGTTCGAGAACGTCGATCCGAAAGCAGCACAGGCTCTCAATCTCCCGCTGCAGCCGACCGAGGCACAGTTCGACTTGAAGCCGGAGCGCGATACGCAAATCGAATTCGGCGGACACGTACCGGTCGGCGTCGGAGAACTCGGCTTCCGAATCTGGCAGAAGAACGCGAACAATCTGATCGACGACACACAGGTCGGCGTGACCGCGCTGCATCAGGACATCAACTATACGCTCGGGCGCCTCTCCGCGGAGACGCTCGACTATATCGCTCCGCTTTCCCGTAACGGGCGGCTCTATGCCAACGTCAATCACACGATCTCGCTGAACTCCGGCTGCGAGACGCAACTCCTCGCGCCGTGCTTCGGGCAGCCGACGATCTTCACGCCTGCCGATCACGAGCAGCGTTGGAGCATAACGGGTGGCTATCTTATAAACAACCATCGTGGCGGATGGATTTCGGGCAACGCGGAGTATGGCAGCGGTCTCTCGTCCGCTATTTGCTTGCCGGCAATCGACGATTGCAAAGCAACCCCGCACACGATCTTCTCGGTCGAAAAGGGTATCTCGCTCGGAGGGAACGTGGCCCTCACGGCTCGCGTGCTCAACCTCCTCAACGATCGTTACTACGTCACGCTTTTGAACGCGCAGGGTACGCACTTCGCGCCGCCGCGGACGTTCACGGTCGGCCTTCGGTTCGGCCGTTAGCGATGCGATATCAAGAAGGGCTCCTGCTTGGCTATGAGAAGGTCGTAACGTGACGATTTTCTTGCGCGGGCTGGCGTGGCTCCTCGCGGCGAGCGTGACGGCCCTCGTCGCACACGGGTTCATCGATTTCATCGATAGCATGGGTGCTTCGGCAAGCGATGACTACGGCCAACGAGCGCACACGGCGCTCGGACCCGTCGCGGTGATCGCTCTGATCCTCACGTCCGCGATCGTCGCGCGAGCCGTTGCGATCCGTCTCGGTAGTACGGGTCGCATCGATCCGTTCGTCGCGGTCGGTCGAAGCTTGAGAACGGTCGGCACGTTGTTGTCGTGCCTCGCGGTCGGGGCCGGCGGCCTCTGCCTGCTCGTCGCAATGGAAATCTCCGAACAGTTCTCTGCGGTCGGCCATTTCGAGGGGCTCGACGATGCGCTCGGCGGGAACATCCCGATCGGCATAGCGATCGTCCTCTTGGTCGCGACGCTCGTCGCGTCGCTGGGCCTTCGCTTCGCGCGAGCGGCGCTCGCTGTGGGTGTCTCCGCGGCGGAATCGTTCGTCGCGTGGATATCGTTCTCGCGGCCCGCTCTCGCCGTATCTCCGGCCACGCATGCGCGCCCGATCCAGCATCGACGGCACGCGTCCGAGCCGGCCTTCCTCGCTCGAACCTCGGGGCTTCGCGCGCCTCCGCCGACGATCTAGTTCCGGCCGGCGCCTTTTCAGGCGCCATCACGTTCGTCGAGAGTTGAGGAAAAATTATGCTATCGAATCGCCGCGCGCGGTCTTCGACATGTTAATGCTATTTCAGTGCACGTTCATCGAAGGGTCGCGCACGTTCAATATCGCGTTCGGCGCCGTCACCGCCGCATGCTGTCTCTGCGTAGCAGTTCCTACGTTGTGGTGGGTGCTCCCGAAAAGTCGCGTCTGGCTCTTTTCGAAAGCGGTCGATCGCAATCAAGGGATCCAACTCGCATACGGAATTTTCTGCATGTCGATGGCCTTCACCGATGCTCTGTGCCGGGCGATCCCGCACGGGCATCTCCCTTGGGTCCATCCCGCGTTCTTTTTAACCACGCTCCTCATCGTATTCGGCTTGGGGCCGCGCGTCGCATATGTCGCGCTGACCCAGACGCGTCTTCGTCGATCGTGTACCGTCGAAGCCACTCGCTTGCGAACGACTGGCGGAGCGGTCTCGTGACCGCGCTCGCGCGACTCGGCGCGACGTCGGGTGGACGGCGGCTCGGATCGATGGTGCTCGTCGCGATCCTCATCGCCGTCGCGGCGATTCCGCTCGCCGCGCTCTGGCGCGCCTTCGGACCGCACCCTCCGTACGCGCCCGATTTCACGCTTACCGATCAAGACGGTCGTCCGTTTACGCTCTCGGCGCAGCGAGGTCATCCCGTCGTGCTCTTCTTCGGGTACACGCATTGCCCCGACACGTGTCCGACGACGCTCGCTCATCTCGCACGCGCGCTACGCTCGCCGGGCGCGCCGCAGGACGCGCGCGTCGCGTTCATCACGGTCGACCCCGAGCGGGATTCCCCCGCGGTGCTCAAGCGCTACGTCGCGCTCTTCGATCCGCGGTTCGTCGGGCTCACGGGTTCGCCCGCGGCGCTCGAACCGGTCTATACCGCGTACCATACCTGGCACGAGAGCCTTCCCGCGAACAAACGTACCGGGGATTACGAAGTCGCTCACGGCGCCACAATCTATTTCATCGGTCGTCTCGGAACCGTGCGCACGATGGGCGATTGGAGCGACGATACGGCGACACTTCTATCCGATATGGAGAAATTTCAATGAATCGTTTCGTCTGCTCGCTCGCGCTCGCCGCAACGATCGTCGCGCCCGCGCTCGGCGCCGCAACGCCTGTCTCGGTCACGCAGGCCTGGTCGAGGCCGGCGGCTACAACCGCCGTCGTCTACGCGACGTTGCATAACGCCGCTTCTATCGACGATCGCCTCCTCGGTGCGACGTCGCCCGCCGCAACGAGCGTCGGCCTGCATCAGAGCTATACGACGAAGATGTCCGGTTCGTCGATGGGCGGTATGCAGATGGCCGGCATGCCGATGAATCAATCGATGGTTGGGATGCGCGCGGTCTCGTTCATCGACGTGCCCGCCCACGGCGTCGTGAAGCTGCAGCCCGGCGGATATCATCTGATGCTCGATCTCCGGCGCGCGAGCCGTGCGGGAGACACGATCCTCGTGCGGTGGCACTTCGCCCATGCCGGCTGGATCGCGACGAAGGTCGCGGTTGGGGCGATGCAATGAGGTTGAAATCTCCTCGAGCGCTCATCGCGCTCGCCACGATCGTGGTGGTGACGTGCGGCATCGTCGCGGCCATCGTTCTCTCAAACCGCGTTCCGACGTCAGCGACGACGCCGCTCGGCGATGCGACCGTCGTGGTGGGAAGCCACGCGCCGACCTTCTCGGTCTCCACGACCGAGGGGCCGTTCGATCTCGCCGACGTGAAGACGCCGGTGTTGCTCGAGGTGTTCGCAACGTGGTGTCCGCACTGCCAGCGCGAAGTCGCCGTGCTCAATTCACTCGAGCGTAAGTATGGAGCCCAGATCGCTTTCGTGGGCGTATGCGGTAGCCCGTACTCGAATCCCGAAACCGGTGCGCCTTCGAGCCAGAGCGACGTCCTCGCGTTCGCGCAAGCTTTCGGCGTGGGCTATCCAATCGCGTTCGATCCTGAGTTTCTAGTCGCCCAAAAATATCTGAAGTCGGGCTTTCCCACGATTGCGATCATCGATCGTAATAAGACGGTTACCTACATCGACTCCGGCGAGATTCCCGAGTCACATCTCGATGCTGCAATCGCATCCGTCCTCAAGAGATAGATCGACGATATGAAAAGACTGACGTTCGCCGCCCTGGCGGGTGGTTTGGCAGGCACCCTCGCAACGAAATCGTTTGCGGCCGAGTCGCAGCCATCCCATACGATGCCACCGGGAATGGAGCCGCCGCCCGGCATCCAGCGCATCGTTATGCTCGTGTATCCGAAGATGACGGCACTCGACCTGATCGCGCCGCAGCTGCTCTTCGCATCGCTGATGAACGTCGACGTGCAACTCGTCTGGAAGGATCGAAACCCCGTCGTCAGCGACACGGGCGTCCCGATCGTTCCGACGCAAACGTTTGAAAACGTGGCTGCCTCGCCGACGGTGATCTTCGTTCCGGGGGGCACGAAGGGGACGTTTGCAATCATGAACGATGCGGACGTCTTGACCTTTTTGCAACGCGTCGGGCCGACGGCCGATTACGTGACGAGCGTGTGCACGGGCGCACTCGTCCTCGGTTCGGCGGGACTTTTGCGCGGATATCGTGCGACAACGCACTGGGTCGTTCGCGACGTACTCGGTATGCTCGGCGCGACGCCGGTCGCAGAGCGCGTGGTCGTCGATCGCAACCGAATTACCGGCGCCGGCGTCACCGCCGGCTTCGATTTCGGTTTGCGGATGGCCGCAAAGCTTCGGAGCGACGATTACGCCCGCATGCTGCAACTGGCCTACGAATACGACCCGCAGCCTCCGTTCGATGCCGGGAGCGAAGCGAAGGCCGGAGCGCACATCGACGGAGCGGTCCGGTCGTTCTATGCGCCGGTCGTCGCCTCGGCGATGGAGGCGGCGGGAATCGCGCATCGCCGCCTGGCGCTCTAAGAGGGCGCGTCGCTTCGTCGTTGCCGCCCACATCCAAGACCTCGCGCGCAACGTCTTATTGCACGGAGACGGATGACGAGGCGTTAGGCAGCAGCCGCCGCCCGCGTCGTAAGAACGTCGCCAACTAGAAGTAATCTCCTAAAGGAGTCATACGAGTGAAAAACCTGAAATTCGTTCTTACGCTTGGAGCGGCGGCGCTTCTCGCCGGCGCGGTCCCCGCGCTTGCCACCGACATGATGAACCCGATGGTCGGCGGACACGCCATGATGGCCGACAAGAATATCGTTGCGAACGCGGTAAATTCCGACGACAATAAGACCCTGGTCGCAGCGGTAAAAGCAGCGGGGCTCGTCTCCGTGCTCGAAGGCCCCGGCCCGTTCACGGTGTTCGCTCCCACGGATGAAGCCTTCGCGGCGCTTCCGGCCGGAACGGTCGAAACGCTCGTGAAGCCCGAGAACAAAGCGACGCTCACGAAGATCCTCACGTATCACGTCGTGCCCGGTAAACTCGATTTCGCGGCGCTCTCGGAGCGCGTGAAGGCCGGCGGCGGCAAGGCCGAGCTCAAGACCGTGCAAGGCGAAGACCTGACGGTTGCGATGAACGGTCCGCGCAACATCACGATCACGGACTCGAAGGGCAATGTCGCCCAGATCACCACGTACGACGTCTATCAGTCGAACGGCGTGATTCAAGTGATCGACAAGGTTCTCACGCCTTAAGGGCGTCGACAAACCCTGAATGTAAGACATGGCTCGGCGACTTTTCGCCGAGCCATGTTTTTCTTCACATTCCTGATACTCGTTAATTACGCTCCAAGTAGAAATCTTCTTCAGCGCTTGAAAATAGCTCGGAAGAGAGATACGACATTGGCGAGGATGGATGGCGCAGCGTTCTTAGCATTTTCGACGTGGGCGTGCGCATCCGACGTGGCTGACAGTGCTTCAAAAAGTGGCATATGAAAGCTCCTCGTATAGGCAGTGAAAAGGATGAACTGACTACGATATCGAGAGAGAGTATCTCCGAACAGAAGACGCTCGTGCGGACCGAAAGTCGTAATTTCCTTTTGGTGGCTATCTTGGTCTAAGTGAGTGTGATGTGCCCCCGGCATGAAACAGCATATCCCTGATTTGTGAGCGTTCAATGTGACGTTGTCGGGTATGCAATCGTCGCGGGATGCAGCAGCACGGTCTCGATCGGCGTCGCGGGATCGACGGTGATTTCTTTGCCGCGAATGATCCGCGCGCCGATCCCGACGAACGGGGTGAATCCGAGAACGCCGGTTGCGATCTTATAATTCCGCCCGTTGATTTCGAAGCGTTGATCCGCGAACGTCACGACGCGTCCGTCCGCCGTTCGTAGGGTATCGATGCGCAGGGTGAGATCGCCCTCGTGTCCGTTCGGGCCCGCATGTCCGGCGAGGACGATCGTTCCCGATCCCATCGAACCGTCGGTTGGAATCGTGGAGCCGGAAAGTACGATCGGCGTGAGGAGCGCGAAGGCAAACGTTTGGCCCGTTCGGCTCTGACTCGAAGAAATAGGCGCTTCGAGATGAAACTGCAGGCGCGTTCCGGCAGCGATCCATTGCGGCTTCTGATCGGGGAGCGTCGCGCCGGACGTAGCGATCAGGAGTGCGACGGCTGCGAGCGCGCGGGTGAGCATCGCTTATTTTTCGCGGTCGCGCCGTACCATAACTTTTTTGCCGCGGATCGTCGCCTTTCGCAGCGCCGCGATGATGCCGTCGACGGCGGAGCCGGGAACTTCGACGAGCGAGAACTTATCCGCGATATCGATGTGCCCGATGTCGCGCGAATCGATTTTGGCCTCGCCCGCGATCGCGCCGACGAGGTCGGCCGGGCGGATGCCGAAGTTGCGGCCGATGCCGATGTAGATCTTCGTGACGTCTTCGATCTTGCGGCGAACCTTCGGACCGGTACCCGCGCCCGCTCCGGGGCCCGCCGTGCCGGTGCGCGGCGTGAAAATACGTTCGACCGGGGCCGCGACTTTGGGAATCTCTTCCTCGTCGGCGTCGCCATCGCGCGCCTGATCGGCGAGCCGCACGGCGGCTGCCGCGATGTCGATCACGTCGTACTCGTTCGAAAGCGCTTCGACGACCGTACGATACGAATCGAGGTTTCCGGCCTCGAGAACTTCTTCGAGCGCGCTCTTCGTGAGCTCGAGTCGACGCGCGCGCAGGTCGTGCACGGTCGGAACGTTTTCGGTCGTGATCTTGCGCTTCGTCAGCTGCTCGATGTTGCGCAGCAAACGGTAGTCGCGCGCCTCCGCGAGCGTGATCGCCACGCCCTCGCGGCCCGCGCGGCCCGTGCGCCCGATGCGATGCACGTACGCGTCGGGCGACGACGGCACGTCGAAGTTCACCACGTGCGAGACGTGATCGATATCGAGTCCGCGCGCCGCAACGTCGGTTGCCACGAGCATGTCGGATGCGCCGTCGCGGAAGCGGCGGAGGACGCGGTCGCGCTGCTCTTGCGAGAGGCCGCCGTGTAACGCCTCCGCACTATAGCCGCGGGCTCCGAGCGTCTGCGTGAGCTCGTCGACTTCGAGACGCGTGCGGCAGAACACGATCGCCGACGCGGAATCTTCCATGTCCATCACGCGCGCGAGCGCGGCCGCTTTATGACGGCGTTGCACGATGTAGGCGATCTCGCGCACGCGCGGCGCTTCGCCGGGAGCGACCGTCTCGCGCGCGATCGTCACGCGCACGGGATCGTGCAGGTGGCGCTTGGCGATCTGCAAGATGCGCGGCGCCATCGTCGCGGAGAAGAGTGCCGTTTGGCGCTTCTTTGGGAGCGTCGCCAAGATCGCATCGAGTTCGTCGGCGAATCCCATGTCGAGCATCTCGTCGGCCTCGTCGAGCACGACGGTCTCGACCGCATCGAACTTCAGCGTGCCGCGCCCGATGTGATCGAGCGCGCGGCCGGGCGTTGCGACGACGACGTCGACGCCGCGCTGCAGCGCGCGGAGTTGCTGCGAGATCGATTGCCCGCCGTAGATCGGCAGCACGCGAATGCCGAGCGCGCGCCCGTAAGTGTGCACGGCCTCGGCGACTTGCATCGCGAGCTCGCGCGTCGGCACGAGGATCAAACCGCGAAGTGCGTGTGCGCCGTCGCCTTCGGTGCGCCCGATACGATTGAGAAGCGGCAGCGCGAACGCCGCCGTCTTGCCGGTGCCGGTCGCAGCCTGGCCGAGGACGTCACGTCCTTCGAGAAGCGGCGGGATCGCCTCGCGCTGGATCGCGGTCGGCTCTTCGTAGCCGAGCGCCGTCAAGGCGCTCGTCAGGGCCGGGTCGAGCCCGAGCGACGCAAATCCGTCGGTGGGTAGCGTTTCTTCGTGGAGGTCCGTTTCGCCGATCATTTCCCCACGTGGTTCTTCGGTTGCATCGCAACCAACTTCACGACCTTAGGCGTACGTCTTCCAGAAGAAGTACGCGGTCATACTGAGGCCGACGAAGATCACGAAGCCGCGGACGACGGGCGGCGGCATGCGCTTCACGACGCCCGCGCCGAGGAAGCCGCCGGCGATCGCGCCGACGCTCATCGCGATCGCCGGCTCCCACGAGACGGCTCGTGCGATCACGAACGGAACGACCGCGACGCCGTTGATCACGGTCGCGAGTAAGAGCTTGAACGCATTCGCGCGGCGCATGTCGCTCATGCCGAGGATCGTCAGGAGCGCGAGCATCAGGATCCCGATCGCGGCTCCGAAGAACCCACCGTAGACCGCAATCATAAACTGCAGGCCGAATCCGAGCGGGGAATCGACGCTGAGGACGGCTTTCGATTCACGCGCGCGTTTCGTGATCCACGGCCCGCAGATGAAGAGCGTCGTCGAAGCCAGGAGCAAGTACGGGATCAGCGCGCTGAAGCGCTCGTTCGACGTGCGCAGCAAAATGAGCGCGCCGACCACGCTGCCGACGGAGCTCGTGGCGATCATACGCACGAGGATCCGCCGCGGGATATCGATCTCCGAACGAAACGAACCGGCCGACGCGAACGAGCCGAGCCACATCGCGACGTTGTTCGTCGCGTTGGCCGACACCGATGGAACGCCCGTGGAGAGTAGCGCCGGGAACGAGATGAAACTTCCGCCGCCCGCGCCGGCGTTGATCGCGCTCGCGACGAACGCCGCGAGCCCGACGAAGATCAGGTGTTGGAAAGTCAGCTAGGCGTGCCGATTTTGAAGACGCGACTCTGCCGGATGTCGGCCTCGTCGATCGTTTGCAGATCCTCGGGCGTCACCGTGCCGCCGCGATCGAAGAGCCGTGTTGCTTGTCGAAGGCGCGCGCGATCGATCGCGTTGCGAATACTACGCGCGTTCGCGAACTGCGGCTGCTGCATGCGCATATCGACGTACTCCGAGAACGCCGCCTGGGCCGCCGGTGTAAACCGGTAGTTCAGCTTGTCGAGCATGAGATCGCCGATCTCGATGAGCTCGTCTTGCGAGTAGTCCGGGAAATCGATGTGATTGGCAACGCGCGATCCGAGGCCGGGATTGCTCGAGAAGAACGTCTCCATGCGGTCTTTGTAACCCGCGAAGATCACCACGAGATCGGCGCGCTGATTCTCCATGACCTGTAAGAGAATTTCGATTGCTTCGCCGCCGTAATCGCGTTCGTTCTCCGGCTTGTACAGATAGTACGCCTCGTCGATGAACAGCACGCCGCCCATCGCGCGCTTGAGGACTTCTTTCGTTTTCGGAGCGGTGTGCCCGATGTATTGGCCCACGAGATCGTCGCGCGTCGCCGTAACGAGTTGGCCTTTACGCACGTAGCCGAGCTTGAGGAGAATCTCGGCCATCCGCATCGCGACGGTCGTCTTTCCGGTGCCGGGGCGTCCGGTGAACGACATGTGTAACGGCGGCGGCTCCGAGGCGAGGCCGACCTGTTTGCGCAGCTTATCGATGAGGAGAAGGTGCGCGATCTCGCGGATCCGATTTTTGACCGGCGCGAGCCCGACGAGCTCGCGATCGAGTTTCGCAAGCACGTCGCCGACTTGCGAATCTCGATACGCGGCGTCGAGATCGAGCGACTCCGGCATCGGAGCGTCCGTTGCGAGAGCCGTCTGATCGTTCTGCATCGTTATTTCTTGTAGCGTTCCCCAACCGGCTCTTCGGTCGCGTACGAGTGGATGCCGTATTTGATCTGCCGGTCGGACCACTCCGTCCGGTCGAGGCGGAAGCCGGCCTCGTTTGCCGGGCGGCCGACGATGAACGACATCGCCGTCGTCTGACGCCCGAGTCGTGCGTCGTACGCGTTCACCTTGACGTACGAGTTCGGGTGCGCCTCGATCGCCTTCATGATGTCGCCGACGATCGCGACCGCGTCCTTCACGTCGAACATCGGCAACCCGTGCATCTCCCAGTACGAATTGCGCGGATGCGGATCGTCCGTGTACTCGATCGAGATCGGCCAGCCGTGATCGAGCGCGTATTGCACTTGCTTTTTGATCTGTTCTTCCGTGAGGTCCGGAAGAAAGGAGAACTGTCCCTGCGTCAATCTCATCGTCGTTTTCCTTTAGTAAGACGGCGTCGCGACGACGTCCGGCGAGTCGGTCGACGCGTAGTCGAACGTGATGTCTTTCCAGATCCCGAGCGCGTTCGCGAGCGCCTTCGAGTGCTTCGCCGCGTCCTCGAGAATCTGCGGGCCTTCGTTGACGAAATCGCGTCCCTCGTTGCGCGCTTGCACCATCACTTCCAGCGCGATGCGATTCGCCTCGGCGCCCTGCGCGATGCCGTCCGGATGGCCGATCGTGCCGCCACCGAATTGCAGGACGACGTCTTCGCCGAGCAAGTCGAGGAGTTGATGCATTTGGCCCGCGTGGATGCCGCCTGAAGCAACCGGCATCACCGCGGCCATGGACGCCCAATTCTGATCGAAGTACACGCCGTGCGCGGGATTCGCCGGAATGAAATCCTCGCGAAGGATGTCGTAGAAGCCCTTCGTCGTGTTCGGATCGCCCTCGAGTTTTCCGACGACCGTTCCGGCGTGGATGTGGTCGACGCCGAGCAGGCGGCACCACTTCGCGAGGACGCGGAAGCTGACGCCGTGCGTCTTCTGGCGCGTGTACGTTCCGTGGCCCGCGCGATGGAGATGCAGGATCACGCCGTTCTTGCGCGCCCACTTCGACATCGATTGCATCGCCGTGAACCCGACCGTGAGATCCATCATGATGATGGACGATCCGATCTGCTTCGCGAAATCCGCACGCTCGTACATGGACTCCATGTCGGCAGCGGTCACGTTCATGTAGTGACCCTTGATCTCGCCGCTCGACGCCTCGGCGCGGCTGACGGCCTCCATGCAGAAGAGGAAGCGGTCGCGCCAGCGCATGAACGGCTGGCTGTTGATGTTCTCGTCGTCCTTCGTGAAGTCGAGGCCGCCGCGGAGCGCTTCGTACACGACGCGCCCGTAATTCTTCGCCGAGAGTCCGAGCTTCGGCTTGACGGTCGCACCCAAGATCGGCCGGCCGAACTTGTTGAGATATTCGCGTTCCATCACGATGCCGTGCGGCGGTCCCTGGAACGTCTTCACGTACGCGACCGGTATGCGCATGTCTTCGAGGCGCAACGCCTTGAGCGCTTTGAAGCCGAACACGTTGCCGATGATCGACGACGTCAAGTTCGCGATCGAGCCCTCTTCGAAGAGGTCGATGTCGTACGCAATGTACGCGATATACTGTTCCGGGTTTCCGGCGACGGGCTCCACGCGATACGCGCGCGCCTGATAGTGTTCGTAGGCGCTGAGGCGATCCGTCCACACCACCGTCCACGTCGCGGTCGACGATTCGCCGGCGACCGCCGCAGCGGCCTCGACGGAGTCGACGCCGGGTTGTGGCGTGATGCGGAACGCGCAGAGAATGTCCGTGTCTTTGGGTTCGTAATCCGGCTGCCAGTAGCCCATCTCGGCATACGGCGTCACGCCGGCTGCGAGGCGGTTGTTCTTCTTGCCGTTCGTCGTGGCGTCAGTGGTCAAGAAACCATCTCCAAAAGCTCGTTTTCGATAAGCACGACGCGGCGTGCGATCAAAAGCTGGGCGAGGGCGAGTGAGTAGCTAGTTTTCGGATTGCCGTTCGCGTCCTTGAATTCGCCAAGCTTTTCCGGGCGGAGGTGCTTGTGCGAATCCATGTGCGACCAGATCTTGTCTTCGACCGCCTCGGCGACGGGCCGTTCGATATGCCCGTCGAGCTCGATGATCGTTTCGGGAAAACCGCCTTCTGCGGTCTGCGTGGCCTGGCGGATCGAAGTCGAGGCGCTCTCGAACTCTGAATAATCGAGCGCCCGGAAGCGTCCACCTTTGCGGATGCGCGCCGAGAGCTTCGAGGGATCCTTATGGGCCTCGTGATCGGCCGTGCGATAGAACGTGACGGTCAAGTCGGCCGATTTCGACTGCGGCTGGATGTGCTTCTCGATATCCGGCTTGCGGCGCTCCATCTCGGCGAGCACCTGGGCCTCCGTGTAGCCGCGCTGTAGCGTGTCGCGCTGAATCTTCCACGCCGCCTTGAGTTCCGTCTCGGGATCGAGCCACACGGTGACGTCGAAGAGGCTGCGAAGCGCGCGCGTGTAGAGCGGGAAGAGACCCTGCACCACGACGATTTCCTTGGGCTCGACGTGCTCGGGGCCTTTGAACGTGCCGTCCGAGTGATCGTAGACGGGCTTGTCGATCGCGCGGCCCTCGCGCAGCGCCCACATGTCCTCTTCCATCGCGGCGAAGTTGTTCGCACGCGGGTCGAGCGCGGTGAATCCGACGGCATTGCGTTGTGCGCGGTCGAGCGAATGATAGTCGTCGAGGCAAATCGTTTCGATGCGGTCGCTACCGAAAATGAGGTCGAGCCCGCGGCAGAGCGTCGTCTTGCCGGTTCCCGAGTCGCCGCCCACGGCGATCATAATGGGTCTCAGTGACATAGGGTGAGTCGGGCCTCCGTCTTGGGGGTCGCGATTAGTACCGTCGCTGCGATTGGATGACCTGCCGACGATGCTTGGCTGAGTGCCCCGATGCCTCGTCCCCCAAGCATACGCGGAGGGCCGGTCGGGCGCCGTGGTGCAAATGGCCTCTCGCATGGGAGCCGAACGGATGGCAGGCAAGGTCGCGCTCGTTACCGGCGGTGCCAGCGGCATCGGTTTGGCGACGGGTCGGCGATTCGTCGAGGAAGGCGCGACGGTCGTGCTCGCGGATATCGCGCTCGACCGCGCAGCGGAGGCCGCCGAGGCATCGGATCGCCTGGAGGCGGTCGCGCTGGACGTGACCGACGAACGCGCGTGGGAAGCGGTCGTGAACGACGTCGTGCGTCGTCATGGCAAACTCGACGTGCTCGTGAACAGCGCCGGCATCGCTCCGTTCGCGGACATCGAGACGTGCACGACCGAGGCCTACCGGCAAACGATGGCCGTCAACGTGGATAGCGTGTTCTTCGGGTGCCGTTACGGCGTGCTCGCGATGAAAGACCACGGTGGATCGATC
>Ga0209611_10008059_pt1 | contig 16660 bp, 8 predicted proteins | sample S1TSphgellanicum_3_FD_187693 | JGI IMG/M metagenome (GOLD analysis project Ga0209611, IMG submission 187693) | Host-associated microbial communities from peat moss isolated from Minnesota, USA - S1T2_Fc - Sphagnum magellanicum MG (SPAdes) (version 2) | ecosystem: Host-associated > Plants > Peat...
CTCTACTTGCTGGAAGGCTAAGTAACATCCTCATTCAAATTATAACAAGCATAATTTTCTAGCAACACCAAAATGTGTTTAAAATGCATTATTAACTTGATATCCTTTGTGTGTCATTCAAAGGTTATTTCTCCACCACATGTAAATCTTATTGCCACCATTGATGCTACAAGAAATGAGGTCAACATGCTTTAGAACCAAGCTATGGCCATTGATAAGGCATTCTTACCATTGAATTTGAATTTAAACATGTCTTATGATAAGTATATTTTATTTCAAATTTTAATTTCAAATTTTATTAATGTGTGCAAGTTAATTAAGTGTAACTTTCTAGAATATACTTGAAATATGTGTTAATGCATATCTAAGATTTGAGTTCAAATTTGCAAGGATTGTTATAGATCACTTTTAATAAGTTTCAAATATGTGTTTATGCATTATTAAGATTGCAATTAGTTGCCTAGGAATATGGGTACTAACAAGGTGGTTTATTTCATTGGAAATTACATGCCCATTATGTTTCATTTCATTAATACCCATATGATGATTCCAATGACAATAACTTATGGATTCTTATTACACACAAAATGATAAATAAAAACACATGTTATTATCTTAATAAATGTTTCTTTAGAACCCTAAAACAGTGAAGATATTCCTCCATGGTAGACTCCTGAATGCCCTAACACCAGTAGGTTATGTGCAATGAATTTGAACATGTACACTATCCTATATAACATTTGGGAACATTGTTCCCTAGGCACAGGTAAATAGAGCCCCTCTTGGTTTAACAACACCCTACCTTACTAGAGCCTCATATAGAGGCTGGTGATTTTGGGGGAGTGAGGGAGAAAAAGGATTTCAGGGTTTGGTGATCAGAAATGTTGTTTCCTCCAATTTGTGAGATAGGTGGGTTGGCTATCATCCACAAGAGGGTTTAGCCAGATCCAGAAGAGGGCTTAGCCAGATTTGGCTACAGGTCAGTTGGTTAAGTTAGTGGACATTTACATTTTGGAATCACAGAATCTCATTCTTTCTGTCGCGGCAAAAGTACACATACCTGCTGATTCCACAGGTTTCCAAGTTGTCTTTTGTCACAGAATCTGCTGTTAATACAGATTCTGGGTTTTTTAATCTACCTGTGTGACATAATGAGTGACCTCTGCTAGTTTACAAAATACCTATGGACCATTATGTTTGGGAACATCCCCTTGGAGGTTGCCAAAACAAAGCAGGATCCTCTAGCCAAATTTGGCTCATACGATCGCCAGTCCAAATACTTTACAAAATTGAAAAAAACAAACACAGCTCCTTCCAGACCCATCTCCATTACCCACTTTCGACCTTTGCTTGCAATTCCTAACCCCTAGGTTTTAGAACCCTCACAACCTTTATGACAATTTTTTGCTGTTTATTGAGCTCATAGTTACTTTTCTTTCTTGCAACAAAATCGTTGGCATTTGCACTTTTTTTATAGTAAAATTTATCAACTTTAAATCAAATGCAGGGAAGTGCCCATGGTAGTGAGACTTGTCAACATGTTGATAATAGCCATTTTGAAATCTAGTAGGGTTTGCACCGTAGTCGATATCATCATTGTTAACCCCATGTGCATTGTCTTTTTTGTCCTTTAGCAATGGGCTGTGCTCCTTCAGTGGTAAGACAAACAAAGAAAAGAAAAGAAATGATCTCCATCACCACCCAGGAAATTAACAGCAACAGTTGCACTCCCTACACCTCTTCCATGCAGTTCCAGACAAAGTTGTTTCTCCTCTCACCATTAGTTCCTTCAACCTCCCAGCATCCCTAAGAGCATCAAACAGAACACAAATGCACAGCACTATGAGCATCTCCAGCAGTGCTCAGTATGTGACCCTGCAAAAAATATTTCTCATGTCCAAGTTTACTTATATCGTTTTTTCCAACTCCCCTCATAAAACTGAAATTGGGATTGCAAAAGGTGGGAGACTACTAATAGCAATCCACTTGGACCAATCAAATTATCTAGCCAATCGACAGCACGTGTTAGGGTTTGATGTGTCCTTTACCAGCCTCAATATCTTCAGCAAAAATGCAGGGTCAAAACTATTTTGCTGAGCCAAACCAGCATGCTTCGACTTTTCTTCATGCAATTTTCTTTTGCAGTGCCACATACTGAGCACCACTTTTAGCCGCTCAAAGAACTCCAAAGCACCCAGTCATGAGAATACCAAGTGTATGCAGCGGAATGAAAAGAGGAATTTAAGAGGTCATTCCGTAGTAAAAAAATGTGTACATCAGGTTCACAATAGCTCTATCCATATCCACTTCTTTTCTCATTGCAGTGATTCTCTCTTCCCCCCTTATACACAAAAATGCACTCTAAGGGTGTCTTTCCATTGAGGAGTTGCACCTTCAACATTGGATATACGTAGTTGATGTTGATATATTTTTCCTGTCAACTGTAAAGCGCCATGGAGGGCACCATTATCAAGTGGAATCTTTCCTCTGCAAAAGGGGTGGGCATTTGTTTTCTAGAAATCTCCCACCTCCTTTTTTTCCGCTTTTTTCCATGATTACTGCTGGATTATCATGGGGAAAAACTGAAAGAAATCTACTGGTGATTTGCATCAGGTACTACTGCCCAACTCCTCGGTCATGACCCTCGTCTTAACTATTTATCATCTAGCAGTTAGCAATTAATGTAGGACTTAGGTCCCTTTTTCCCATACAATATTATCACCCACTTCTTTGATGTGCTTTCTTGGAACAGAATTTGGCCAATATATATCATCATGTGTTTGGGTTCTCATCCATTTATCATGGTCAGTCATTGGTGGACACACAAAGACAAGAGATCCAAGAGATGAGAGTTTAGTTCGTAGGGATGTTGGGTGGGCAAGATTGAGGGTTCCAATCTTACTCTCCAAGTTGCACTCTGGCTCACCAGAACTCCTCTCACCAACTCCTCAAGGCTGTAGCTTTTCATTGAAGCTATATGTGAACTTGGTCAATGATGCGATGGAAGTTCCTTGCATGGTTGTATATCTTTCAGCAGTTGCCAGTTTAGTTCATGCACATGATAGAGAAGAATTTGGCAGAATTTCATTTTGCAGACCCTTGACAGTGCTAGGATGATGGTATGCGAGGAGAGCACAGAGGAAGCTTAGAGAGTGTTTTTTTTAAAAATGCCAATTTTGCACGATCTGGTATCTTGGAGCACAAAGTTATTGAGGAATGTGAAGACTGGAAAGGGCAGAACACATTCACAACTTTTTGTCACATGCAATGGGAAAGAGTGCAGCTTGATTCTGTTTCTTTAGCAAAAGTCCTGAATGCAGCACACAGCCAGTCTAGTAGTACTTGCAGAGGGCAAACATGGTCCAAGGCAGATCCTTCAAAGTGGATGCAATTCAATTTCCTTGTTGCAGCAATGTAACTTCTGAACCAAGTCTGTGGATTTGAGGTCTTTTCAGTAGGTGGGTGTTAGATGTAGGAATGGATAGAACCTCATTTAGTGGTCATTTGTATGGTATTACAAAACATTGTGAAAATAGAACATACCCGCAACTCATAGTCCAAATTTGTAATGTCATGCAACTGAATTTGTACTAATGTAAACCTCTTCCGGTTTGGGAGGGTAATGCAAGATGAGTTTTATGAACAAAACAGCCTAGGGAGAACATGTAGGTCTCTAATTGTCATCTATACCTTAAAAATTTAGACCCTAAACCCTAACATCCTGTACATGTATTCAAGGCGAGATGTCTGCCCCACTAGTGCATTTCATGTGCTTCACAAATCATAAGCCCATCCAGGTAAAGGCATTGCTTGTGTATGAGAGAGAGAGAGACAAAAGGACCAACTACATCATCTTGGTTTTCTTTTAGCCGATGCATGTGGGTCAAGTCATCATTTACTGCCTTTGTAGATATTTGCCCAACACCCATATACCCACCCAACATTGTTCCAAGCTAGTGTTGGTCTATTGTATAGGTGGATATGTACTTGGGTGCATACTTGGGTGTGTAGAATTGGAAGCAATTGTTATCATTTTATGAAAAATTCGGGACATATTCTAGTTCACTATTTGCCTCCACCAACACTACCATTGCACTTGTTCATACCCAAAATTTTCATATTTTAAAAGAGTAGGAATTCATATACCATAGTACATTTCAAAAATGTTGAATTTTGGAAAATATTGACTAGGTAAGTCAAAATTTTCAAAAAAAAAAGGGCAAAAGGAAACTTGTGTGATAACTATAGACTACATTTGAAATTGCGCTAAAATTGTGCCTACCCAAATTTGCACCTAGCCATGTTAGTGCAAGATCTTAACTATACCTCCCAATAAAGGCATAAACCAGTTGCATACTTATGAAATAGATTGCACTTTTATTAGAACATTTTATATGCTAAAAATCATAAAATTTAATATTTAGTTGTTGAAAAAAAAAGTCAAAATACATTTATTCAATAGTTAAGTGCCAAAGCCATTTGGATACTATGGTATTGTATGGATTTTTTTGGGTACTTCTAGGTATGTATATGTCAACCATAAAGCTCTAAAAATTTAAGGCAAAAAATTAGGGCATTGTGTTTTGAGTTTCCATAAATGGTAAAAGTTACATGCCACTAGGTATTTTCCAATGGATCAACTCCTCCAACTTGTAGGCTAAAGACAAGCACCACTTCTTGGTGGTCTAGGGTTCATTTGCACATTGTGTGTTCATTACTATGGTAATAGTAAACCAAAACGAGAGACAATTATCAAAGATGAAAAACATCACTACTTATGTTCAGCAATCACAAACTGTGAAATAAGCTACAATGCCCTAACTACCATTCACAAAATCTAAAGTGGTTGGGAAGAAGATCAAATGGGATGGATGCAATTTCGAAAATGCAAGTATATAAACTTTCTAACCTTTGCTTGTTTCATGTTGTTTCTTCTCTTTTGTTTCTTGGGACATCACAATATTTATGTGTAAACATCAATGCATGTGTCCATCCTATCCCTTAGTTATAATCTTCAATCTCTCTTTTATTTTTATTTAAATCTATAAGTGAAAGAGTTCAACTTGGTTGTAAATGCAAGTTGTTCATTCTTGTAAAATATTTTGTGATTTTTTGTTGTATAAACATAATTGCTAAGGTTGTTGAAATTCATTGAACAAACAACTTGCACACATTTGAAGTAAGAAGCTTCAATTTGAATGATTATATTATCAAAATATATCTATACATTACAAGTAATATTCAAATTTTGTTGAAGGTGTGATGTGGTACACAAGTTGGAATTGATAAGATATGAATGAGCCTTTTAACAATGTTTGCAATTTGTATCAAAATTTGCTACAATTAGTGAAAGTCTTGGCACAATTTGGTGATAATACGAAAGAATCTAATGGAAAGATTCTAATTAAAACTCTCTTGTGATTTGGTGTAGAACTCAACAAATGTAAGCATTTTAAAAATCCTGACTAGTGATTAGTATTTTAAAGTGATTTGTGCACATTGAAGTGAATAGTTATAAATTGAAATTGTTATGATGATGTTTTTTTTTTCCATGAATTTGTGTGGAAATGGTATTCATTTTAAAAAGGACTTTTGTGAAAATCATGCAAGCAACAAAAGATAGAGAAATATGAAATAAATATAAATTTTATTAATAGAAAAACTTTTATATTTGTAGGTATTAAGAGTTGAGAAGTTGTGACATGTGAAGGATCACACCTTTTCATAGTGGAATAGGGACTAGTGTACTACTAACACACTAATGGTTCCTACATTCCCACTAGCGCATTAGTCTATACATCCTTTAACAATTCATTCTTCATAAATAGATGGAACATATTTCTATCCATGTAAGGCTATCTTTTTTTATCCATTAGGGTTTCTTCACACAATGGGTTTTTTTTTTGATGTTGGAACATAGTTTCATCTTCTTCTTTGAGCTTCTCAATGTAGCTTTTTCTTTGTGGATTTTCCCAAGGTAACTATGTTTTTGTATGTAACATTGTTTTGCGTTGTTTTGTAATTATTTCCATTTCAAAGATGATTTTAAATAGATGATTTTATTGATTATGCTTTGCTTGATGATTCCAATGTCAAAAACTTTGATAGTTTTCATAACTTCTATTTGGGTACTTGACATAAGTGTTTAAAAGTACTTGTGGTTTATGTCATGTATGGCACAAACTTTTAGGTTGCTTTATGTTGTCGGGGAGTAACATGAAACTTTGATATTTACTTGCTAGCTAATGTCCACGTTGAAAATGTTCAAACCAAGATGCTTGGACTACTTGCCTTCTTTCTTGAGTAGCATAATGAATGGTTGTGAGCATACCGAACCTCTTTCTTTGAAAAAATTGTTGAATGCCATTTTCATTGTAAGTCAATAAACCAAAAGGTTTATTGCTTGAGTTCCTCAAATTTATGAGTTGCTTAAAACTACCATAGTACCTTTTTAGGTTTGCATAATCATGCCAAATAAGTAATATAATTTGAAGTTTCTATTTCAACATCACAATTTTTGATTTTGAAAATTTCAACATATAATGATTAAATACAATAAAATCACAAATGCTCTCACATAAGCATTTGTTGTGCTTTAGATTAAACTATTCAAAGATAGTATGGGTTCAATGAGGAAGGCGTTGGTTCAAATTTGACTACCTTCACTGAATATTCAAGTTTTTGGACATGAAAATTTGTTTTTTTTTAAAAGTTTTTTTTGGCAAAACTAAAAATAATATAATTAGTGCCAAAGCTGAAAAGGTATTACGGTATAGTTGAATTTATCTTTATGACCCAAATGTAAATTCTTTTGTAGTTCAACTTTAGGTCATGCTCTTGTTTGTGTTCATATCTTCTCCCACTCTAAAGTTTCTTTGCTTTGGGTGTGAGGAGAGGATTTATTATTAAAGAAGAAAGTTTTTTGGGTCTTAATTGTGGCTGAAATAATGAATCAAATGGAGAATAATGATTGAGTCCATTAATATTTATAGGAGTTGTTGAAAATTTCGAGGTTGATGTAAGTGATTAAAACATGAATGGAGCCTTGGATAATGGGAATGAAATCCACTTCAAAAATCAAAGCATTAAGGATTTTGAAATGATTGTTGATAATATGTACATACCTAATTCCTTTATGCAAAGGTAAGGCTTTTGTTGAAATATCCATTATCATAGCTAAAGTAAGGGTATACTTGACTTGAATTCATTTTTCAAGAATTTTTTCTCAATGAAAATGGTATTTGATGTTGACATGCATGCTTTGGGAATGGTATTTACAGTTTTCATTAAGGGCTATGGCACTTTGGGAACATGAATAAATTGTAGTAGGATCCTTTTGTTCAAATCCAAGTTTAGCTAAAAGTTTCCCTAACCATATAACTTTGGTTATTGATTTAACCAAAGCCAGGTATTCAAATTTTGTGGAAGAGATAACAATAGATTGTTGTTTCTTGTTTCCCTATGAAACTATTCCTTCAACAAGTGTAAAGCAATACACAAATGTAGAATGTTGAATATCATTGTCTACAACCCAATTTGCATCAAAATATCCATGTAGAATCTGATCATTTTTAGATTTTTGATTTTTAATGCCATAGTTGGATGTTATTTTGATATATCATATGGTATGTTTAAAATCTTGGATGTGCACATATCCTAAATTGGAAAGATATTGTGCAAGGCTATTTACAACAAACACACAATCAATTTTAAGTTAAAAATTGAATGCATGAAATTATTGATTATTTTTAATATGGATACTTATCCATCATAAAGTTCTTGCAATATAATTGAAGTATTTGGATAATCATTTCTACTTTTTTTTATGCCCACTTGCATGGGGGTACTAAGTGGATTCCAATTGAGCATTTGAAATTCTTGTAACTTTGAAATCATATATATTTTTGGATGTAGAATAGTCCATCCTTCTTTTCAATTACAGATAATGACATTGCTTAAAGTGTAATGAAATTTTGCATCATCCATCATATTAAATTTTTGCTTGAGAATCAACTTTGTTTGCTCAATCAAAGTTAATTTGTTATTTATTAATATATAATCATCAACATAAATAATAAGTATGACATATCCAAAGGAAACTTGTTTTTTAATATAAATGTTCACATTTGATTCAAGCCTTTCAAACCCTTGAAATATGAAATGATCGTCTAAACATTGGTACTGAGCCCATGAAGATTGTTTCAATCCATACAAGGATTTGAAATTTTCATATATGGTTTATGGATTGGTTGGAGTTGACAATCCTTCTAGTATGGTCATGTATATGTCTTTTTCAAGAAAATCATTTATAAATGTTGTTTTGACATCAAGTTGATGCATTTCTAAGTCCTATTGGGTACCAAAGGTGAGCAACACTTTGATTGAATTCAATTTGATTATGGGGGAAAAAGGTTATGTATAATCAACACCATGTATTTATGAAAACCTTCCTACTAGTAATCTAGCTTTAAACTTGTCAACTATTCCATCTAACTTGGTTTTTATTTTTAAAACCCGTTTGGATGTGATTGGAATCCTCCCTTTGGAAGAATAGTTAATTCCCATGTTTTGTTGGTTTTTAAAGATTTTAGTTTAGTTTGGATGGTGGATTTCCATTTTTCAACATTAAAACCATTTACAACATCTTGGATTGTAATAGGAGTTTCAACAAAAAATGTGCAACATATTCATGATATAAGCATTTTACAATTTTTTTAGTGGTTTCTTGCCTTGTATTGTTTCAATTATTTTTGTGGAGGTTTTTTCATTTTCTAGGTCTTTGAGAAGGGCCTAATATTACCTCTTGATCATGTATTATATCTTGTTCATTATTTTAAAATAATTGGGACAATGGTTCAACAATTGTATCATGTTGATTATTTTGTGGTCTTCCCACACTTTGAAAACTAGATGTTTGTTGATTTTGTTGTGGACTTTGGGCAATGCTTTGGGGTACACCTTTTGTTTGGATTTGCTAATGTGATTTTAGTTTTCTTGGACTTTAAAAAGGGTGCTTTAAAAAAATTATTTTTTCATCCTTTTGTTATATGACATTTTAGTATTATTCAAATTGAATTGATCAAGAAAAACATCTCTTGACACAATTATTTGTCTCCTACTTGTTGTCATAAGTCAGTATGCCTTGGACTTTTCATTATATCTTGAGAATGTGCATTTAATAGAATGTGCATTCAACTTTTGTCTCTTTTCCTTATGAATTAAAGCACAAGTCTTGCAACCAAATATTTTCAAATGAAACAAATATGGTTGATGTTTAAACCATATTTGATATGGTGTCACTTGATTCTAATTTGGTTTAGTGGGATTTTCATTTTGCAAGTAATTTGCAATCATCAAGGCTTACCCCCCAAAAGATTTTTTGGTAGTTTTGCATATGACAACATGGTTAGGATTGCTTCAATTAATGTTTTTATCTTTCTTTTAGTAATACATCATTTTGTGGGGGCATGTAAGTTGTAGTGAACTCCCTTTTTATGTCCTTTTTGGCAAAATTTAATGAAATTTTAAATTTATATTCACCACTTTGATCACATTTAATATTTTAATTTTTTGATTGGTTTGTTTCTTAACAAAATCCTTATACATTAAAAATACATTGAATGTTTCAAATTCTTATATATTAGATAAACAAAACAAAATCTTGACTAATCGTTAATGAATGTTATAAAATATTTACAACCTCCATGTGTATTGGTTTGCAAGGGTGCACATATGTTAGAGTGTATCAATCCAAGGATCTATGTGGATCTATAAGTTCCCTTTTTAGGAAATTTGATTATGTATTGTTTTCCTTCAACATAAGGTGTATATCACACAATGTTTTTTCATTAAAATGATCAACTCATCTTGCCAATGTTTGTATGTCTTTGTTTTATTTTTATTAATATGTCCAAGCCTTAAGTGCCATACTTGTGAGTTAGATCAATTTGTGTTATGGGTAGGAATACAACTTGTCATTCGTATTTTAGAATCTCACCAAGTTTATATAAATCAAAGTCCAACTTACATTATGCTATGATGTACCATGATTTATTGTTGAGAATACATATTATTTATTTTATATGCATTTCTTTTCCTACTTTATCAAAAAAATTCGTTGAGAAATCTAGGAACATGTAAAACTTCAGGTATTTATTTTCTATACCATTTAAAAGTTTTACTATAACCACTCCTTGCCCATAGATTTTGTGCATTGAATTGTCACCCAAGAACACTATTTCACTACTTGAAAATGGTTGGTAGTCAAGGAATGATTCCTTATCAAAACATATGTATTGAAATGCCCTGGTATGTACATACCAAATGGGATCCCTTCCTTCTTTCACTATTAGGGCAACAACATGTGAAGTATTATTTTTAAAAACAATGTTTGAAAATTACCTTTTGTTGTTTGAAGTAGCCTCATCAACTAATTTTCTTTTACAATCCTTTGTCGAATGCTCAAGGTTTTTAGAATAGAAGTAGTTCATCTTCTTTTTATCAAATGATGATTTGAAAAATGTTACACCATTTCTTGGTGCAAACAATTTATTGGGATTTTTTTTGTGTTGAGTGACTTGTAGTTATTAATTTTGAATGCCTTTTCCTCACATAAAGGATTGATGTATGATATATATTTTTATTCATGTCCTTCATTAAGGTTTTTTCTTGAATCAAAATTGATATAAGAAATTGGAGGGTCAAATTAGGTTGCCTTCACAAGGAACTTATAAATGTTCTATAGCTTGGAGGCATATTCCTCATGAGACAAATGATTGTTTCATCATCTAGCACCTATGTTATTAATAGTAGCTAGTTGGTGTAAATTTGCTCAAAACAAATGTACATGCATGTTTCGTAACACTAGTATCATTTTTTCTCATTTTAAAAATGTGGAACTTATCCTTGAGATACATTTTAATTACATTGTCCTAAGATTGGAATAACCTTTCCAACTTTTTCCATGCTAAATTTGTGTGCTACATGATTGAACATGTGATATAACACCATTATCCAAATAATTATTGATTATGGTTAGAAACATTGCGTCCTTTCCCTCCCACTCATTTATGCTTCTCGTTTTTGTGGCGAGTAAAGCCAAAATTCTTGCATCAAGTTCAGCTATAGTTGGAAGTGTTGGTTTTGGTTCAATACCATTTATGACACTCCACAATTTCTTTGTTTTGAATTGAGTGTTTATCTATGAACCATATATTGAAAAAGGTTTCATCAAATTTAGTTACATGGCTGATCTCTACATTTTGTGCCATTTTATTTGCTATAATCTTATATTGAATGTGTTAAAAGATCAATCATGAATTGTGATATATTGAGATCATGGAAAATTGATTTTTCAATCATTGTATTTTAATCCTATTCATTTTCTCTTTTTATTTCTTGTGCAAATTAACAACATATGTAAATTGATGCATTATACATTTGTTAACCTTATTGCTTTGATACCATATGAGAATCATACAAGAAACAAAAGATAGAAAGAGATGAAGTAAATATATGTGTTAATAGAAGAACTTTTGTAATCAATTAGTATTGAGAGGTTGTGACATATGAAGGGTCACACCTTTTCATAATGGAATGTCTTAATAGACTAATGTTCTACTAACACACTAATGATTTGTACAACTTTAACAAACATACAAGATTTATTGTGTGACCTATCATTAATGTGTTGAGGCCTTTTGTGATGGCATGATTGCTAGACTTTTGTTTTGGTTTTGCTAGGAAGGTTTTAACAAAATAAATTGATACATTGCATAAAGAGTTCTTGTTCTTGTTTCTATCACGAAATTGTGTCAAATTGATGGAATTTTAAACATGTTTATGATGTGGAAAAAAAGGTTGTTAATACCTATGAAAAAAAATTTATTTTGGTGAGGGCCACCAATTGACAACATACTATTCAACCGCTTTGTTAAACATATATTTGGCAAAAATTGGTGTTTCAAAGTTTTGTTGGAAAAATCTTCATGAAATTAAATGAAAATATGTTCCAAGGACTTATTGCTTAAAGGAAATGATTACTACCATTGTAATTTCTTAGAATCATTATAAAAAAACTTGAATTGATGCATATGAAAATAAATTAAGCATACACCTCCTAAAAATGATGATGTATGAATGAGAGGAATGTTTGTGTTCAAGATTTTTTTATTTAGAACAATATTTCAATTGTTGATAGAAGTATGATTTGAAAACTTGTTTGATTCAAGGGGTGTTGGGTATAGTCACAATAACATGTACCAAAGCAAGTGAAATGCTTGGTTTTTTCATGTTTTGAAGTCGTAATTTAATTTGATGTTGAAATTGTAAAATTTGTTTATATAATTGTATTTTTAATATCTCATGGGAACATGTGAATTAATTTGAAATGAATCAATGAATAAAAAATAAACAAAAACACTTATTAAACATTGTAACATTTGCTTTTAAGCAATAAGAGGACTTGTAAATGGATTTCAATTTTTTTGAAAATGACATTTTTAATCAATTTTTTAACATGAACCTTAAATAAATAGTATGAATTTTTTTTAAAAAAAATCTAAAAGTTTTTTGAAGACTTTTTAAAGGATATTCCAAGAATATTTCAAGAATATTTCCCCAAAAGTAATCACAATCTAATATATTAATTCAGCAAGTTTGTTTGTCAGTTAGTCAGTCAGTGACAAGGCTATACCCAACTGACAGCTGATGTGACAGTGATTCCGAACGGACAGTGATTTCACCGCGCCATTATTTGTAGGGTAGGTAGTAGATACCTACTAGCCTAGGTCACAGAGCCTGCTGAAGCCACGGGAAGGTAGTAGGTACTTACTAGCCTAGGTCACAGAACTTGTTAAAGCCACGGGATCATCCTAGGTACCTACCACCCTACCCTAGATCGGACTAAACAGGGCCCCGGAGGCAATTAGCTCGTCTCCCGAGAACGGCGCCCGGGGCGCAGATAGTTGTTTGAAAAGAATTTTTTAAAAAAAAAACCAAAAACATCAACCAAACATTGTTGAAATAACACACATGTGCATTATGCACAGGGTTCACACTAGTAGTAGTTAAAAAATATGTGGATGTGGCTTGTGTTATCCCATTTGCACCTTATTGCAAAAATTCATGTGATTTGTAAAAACTATGAATGACATTTTCATAAACAATGCAATTTATGATTAACTAATTGACAAAGTGTATCACCCAATGTATGAAATTATTGAATTATGAAAGAATATTGAACTTCAATTTGATACTATTAGGTGTATTGAAGTTGTAATGTCAAATGTCGAGTTTCTTTTGAGCTTATGTGAGTGAGTTGGATTAATTTTCCTTATTTTTTGGCCATGATGCTTTTGTTGTGTTAAAATGCATTTTGTTACAATTTTTTTAATTTAAAATAAAATATTGATGTGAATTTTTTATGCCCATATGCATATTTCATACCAAGGTAGTATGAGGTTATTGTACATTCATGTTCATACCAAGATACTCAAAACATGTCAATTGTGATATATACTCACTTTGGTACATCTATTTGAAAAACATTTGAATAGGGAATAAACATAATAGATTGTCCAAAAAAATTACCATGTCAAGGTTGGATGAAAGTAGATGTAAAATTATAATAAAACCTATAAAAACATTATTTTACATTGAATGTTTTTAATTGAATGATCAAAGACAACATACTTATTCATTATTATGCATTAATCTTCAACTTTCAAATCATTTCAATTAATTTTTTGTCTACTTGTTTGAAATGCAAATAATTTCAAAATCTATATTTTGTAATGAAGAACATACTTTTTTTTTGGTAAAGTATGTGATAAATAGGTTTTAACAAATATATTTTATAATTTCCATTAAAATTACACCTCAATAATATATTGATATTTATATCCCCAAAAGTAAAGGAGCAAATCCATATAAAAAGGTAGACCAAAAGTATCCCCATTTATAGAATTTACCACCTAGTAGATGAGGATATTTTTGGTATATTTAAAAAAATTGTTTAGTTTCCATTTTTTAGAAGTAATTAATTCTTATAGTAGTAATAAAGGTGCAAGAAGGTTTTTAATTATATTTCCACCCATTTTTATGCTACTTATTTATGTTCATATGCATCAATATATGGTAAAACTAGAGACATCCATTTTTTTTTTCTACTTTACCGTGCTTTTACTCAAGATTCATGGTCATATTCATTGTCCAAATTAAAAAAAAATTAATACTAATGTTGCAACCTTAACATCAAGTTCATAATTAAATGTAAAGTGCAAAGGCCCATGAGGTTAAGAAAGTGTGTTTGGGTGTGAAACACACTCTCACAAATGGGGGAGAGTGCAAAAGATGAAGCCCAATGATTCCCAAGTGCACTCCCACTTTGAAAGTTGCATTTGTGCAAGAGTTCCGAATGTTGAAAAGGTAAATAAACATCAAATTAGGCTCCCAAAATGCCTTTGAAAAGGTCTTGATTTGTAGATGCCTAAAGTGCCTTTGCATTGTTCATTTAAATTTAAAATGCATGAGTTATGATCAAAAGAAAGGTGTTCATTTAGACCATAAATCCCCTTAGAATAGGGGTCAAATGATCTCTAATTGGGACATGCAATACACCATTAAAAAAATGTTTTTGAGGGCTATAAGATATTTTCATCGCATGCTCCAAAAATCTTACCCATTTCCAGGAAATAAAATATTTTTTTTCATTTTTTTTCCCTAATAATTTCTTTAAAGAAAATTATTATTACTAGAATTCGTTCAAAAAAGCTTGTTTTGAGAAAGATATGAGCATCCAAAGTTTCGAAACATCAAAAATCCCAATTTTAAGACTCCCAATTGTGAGTCTTAGGAAAAAATGTCATTTGGATGTAACCCCTGAGGAGATTCATAAAATATATTATAAGGAGGGGAGTGGTGCCTTCTCTTGAAAGTTGTAAGTTGTGTAAAACTTATGCTTGAAGTTGTTCCTATTAAGTACATTGCATCATTTACATTCAACTTGCATTTATCGCCTTCTTTCCTTGGTTGTGTAAGTTGATTTCATTTTGAACTTTTGCTTGTGAGTTCATCCTAATCCCATCCTGGAGCTTCAACATGCCTTCCTAACCCTAAAATGCTACAAGCTAGGGAGCGTGCCCTGATTCTTTTTTTTTTTGTTTTTTTAAAACCAAACCCCCACTAGGGTTTAAACCAATATTGATTGGTGAGATTTGACCCAATTATCATCCAAATAGGTTATCAATTTTTGAACACTAAAACCCAAAAAATAGAAAAAGAAATAAAATAATAATAATAATTTTAAAAACCTTATAACTAATGTATGATCGACAAGTTAATCAATGGTTTTCAATTGTTTATTTGATAACCTACCCTTATGCATAACCAACAAATATGACCTTTTTTTTATAACCTACCCAAAACCCAGTTTTTAAAAAATGATATTAGTAAAAAATTTGGTGCTTTAAATAAACAAAAACTAATTGGTGGTTATGAAAAATAAACAATAAATAATAGTTTAAATACGGTATATAAGTATATAATTAGAGGCCAAATTTGCCCCTTACTCCACCTCGGAAAATAGAATTTTCACACTATTTGCCTAGCCCTTGAACTCCAACCCTGCAAAATAATAATAATACTAATACTAATATGTCAAATAACAACCCTAAAATTTGATGGTTTGATCTTTGACAAAACCCCATGGTTCTTTGAAAATTTTCAAATATTGGGAATTGACAATTCTTTGATTTTCAAAAATTTCACAATATAATAATGTAAAATGTGCCATTACCTAGTCATTTTAGTGTAATATATGACACAATAAACACAACAAATTGTATATTGTAATGGATGAAAGAGACATTCTCTTGTAGAGTATACCCATATTCAATGGTGATTAAAAATTGAAAGAGTTACCTTCACACTGGTCCAAACCCATTTTCATGCTAATGGAAGGCTGCACTTCATCCAAAGTAGAATGTATAGACCATTTTACTGCTGCCAGTGGACATAGCTGCTCTTAAGGTGCATTCACACTTGATGTTAAGTCAGTGTTAAATGAAAATCTAGGTGGCATCCTAGGTGGCACTCAATGTTAAATGGGTGATAACTTAATGTTAAGTGAATGTTAGCTTAAACCTAAAATCTTCATGGTAAGTAGGTTTAAGTCCTAAATGACTAACATGATGTAGGGGACTCAACACTAAAGTTCCTAACACCAAGTGTGAATGCACCTTTAGCTCCATAGAAATAACTTCTTCATGTAAGGGAAGCAAAAGCAACAAACAATAGAGCACCAAAAAGTGCTATTTTTCTGGCAGCTCAACTCCTTTTTGTTTTTTCTTGCAAATGAGTGGATTCTTGGTCCTTCAATGGGGGTGTTGGAGGAAACATGCATGTTTTGAAGCTGGGTCTGGTTGGTAGGGGGTAGCATGCCAAGCTGATGAGAAGTGGGTCATGTCAACTCTTATATATACCAGTTCAAGTTTGCAAGAGCTCCATCATTCAGCAAAGCACAGTGAAGCAATCAGACAAAAGCACACCAGTTGTGGACAACTTTTGGTGGGCCTAACTGGAAACCCAAATTTTATGCAAGCCCCAATATTTTGTGTGAGCCAATATATATATATATATGTATAATTTTTATTTTATTTTT
>Ga0209611_10008060_pt1 | contig 16660 bp, 14 predicted proteins | sample S1TSphgellanicum_3_FD_187693 | JGI IMG/M metagenome (GOLD analysis project Ga0209611, IMG submission 187693) | Host-associated microbial communities from peat moss isolated from Minnesota, USA - S1T2_Fc - Sphagnum magellanicum MG (SPAdes) (version 2) | ecosystem: Host-associated > Plants > Peat...
TGTAAATAGTGGTTGTGCAATAGCCACCGTGAGCATCTAGAAATCCAATCTGATTATGGACGAAACTCTCCCTAACAAACTAACAAGAGAAGGGAAGAGCTTGGCTTTTTATATTCCCATCAACAAGTTGAGACCCTAAACAAGCCATAACCCTAAAACACCTAATAGCTTATAATAACCTAAGAACGTACATTAACCTTAAGAGCGTACATTAACCCTAAAAAGCATGATTGGCATGCCCATAACTGACCGTCATGTATGAGGCCATGAATATATGCATGACAAAAATGCAAATGACATACTTACCATTGTTGTGATTTTGATTAAAGACCTTAATTAGTAAAAAATCATAATTAAGAATACCTATACTTCCTTTTAGGTTATATGCAACAATCATCACTCAATAATCTTAAATAATGTTTCATATTCATTCTAGGTCTTTTATTTTCATATTATTATTATTATTATTATTATTAAGAAATGCTTGTTCTTAATTCAATTATTAATTTAATATCTTTAATTATTTTCAAATAATTAAAGAAATGTTTAGGGTCTTTGATCTTTGAATGTATTTAAATTTTTTAACTTGCACCATCACAAGTTTAAAATTACGACCTTTGTAAGAGATTGAATTGCCATTGGGACCTTGATTGAGATTGGAATTTGGGACATCTTCACATGTTCTTTTTTAAAGATTTAACCTTTGATGGTTCAAGTCCAAAATTGCCATAATGAGTTGGGCATTAGAGTGTTCCCTGAGACATTAACTTGGTGGAGGGGAGATAGTTAGATATTCTTTTGAAAAAGTCAATTCCTAAGTCCAAAATAATATTGCATTCAATTGGCCTTCAAGTTGTTCCAGCATTCTCATGGAATAGGAGATTTAAAATTACAATCACAAATTACAGCCCATGAAACATGGAGCTAGGATTCATCCTTCATTCTTTTCTTTGAAAGACCAAACATTGATCCTATTGAACTAGGCTTGGGAGTTTTCTAGCATTCTAATTTCTTATGGAGTTGAGAAATTTAAACTTGCATCAAGTTGCATCTTCAAAATTTGAGTTTTCTTAATAGTAACCTAAGCAATATTCTCTGAAAAAATTCCTCAAGTATGAACACAAGGTGCATTTCGGTGTTGTCCATTTATTAACAATAATGATCAAACAACCCCCAAGAGTTATCAACATGGGGTTCAAAAGATCAAAGAACTCGAGGTCCGAAGGTTTGGGATTGAGAGAACTTTGTTGTTGAAATAACTAATTAACCCTTTAAATTTTTCATGATTTTTTTTGAACTTTGGAATTTGTTTGTGATGTGCTTTGTCAACTCATTAGAAAATTTCTATTGTCATGAAAATGTTCTCATTCTTTTGGTTTTTGGTTTCCTTTCTACTTCGATTGCACTTGAAGCTCAAGGTGTTGATGCATTAAGGCATATGGCATTGAATGTTAGTAGTGACAACATTGGTAGGGACAATTTAATTTTTTTTTGACAAACATGATGATGAACACATAAAATGTAAAGCTCAAAGCTTAAACATTTTAACTTTCAATTTCAAGTTTTTATTTTTTTTAGTTTGTATTGTGTACATTGTAAAAAAGGCAAAGACTATCAAGAGTTAATTGAGGTTGAATTTTCTTTTATTTTAGTGTTTTCATTTGTCAATTCTAGATTCAATCTAATGTGATGTGCCCCCAAACTCCTTAAAACACCCAAATGCATCCTAAAGTAAAAAGTCTTAAAACATTAATTCTAAAATGAAACAATAGAAAAAGAGAGGAATTGAAGCACATTCCTTAGCTTGCAACACTTGTGGGGTAGGAGGGCATACCATAAAATTATATTTTGTGCAATTGGAGTTATGCCTCATGGGTTGCAAAGTTCATGGTACTATGTCATCATGAAATAATACATTTGGTAACATGAAATTTAAACCATGAAAAATGAAACCTATGACCAAAATAAATGATATTAATAACCATACAATATTGAAACTTACACTTGTAACCTCGAAAAAAATGTATCAAACAAATTCTATTAAAATTCTATGCAAATTTTACACTTTTACATTAGTAAATTTGACAACATGCAAAATAAATAAATAAATATATATATATCATAACTTTTGCCTCACATTCTTGGTTGAATAAGCAATCAAAACTACTAATTGCAACTTTCCCTAATTGAACCATGCATTGTTCCATAATACACCCAAAGTCTCTTATATTAATAATGTGAATTTCTAGTAGAATTATCAAGGTCTAAATTGTTTAAAGAAAAGCAACAATAACATTGGGAATTTAATTAGAGAAAATATGATGTATGAAATTGAAATTGAATTAAATTTGAATGTTTAAAAAAAATAGATTTTTGTCATTTTGCTTGAAGCATGAGCATTTGGCTTGTGGCCTAAGGAATTATAATATTCTTTAGCATTTTGATTAATGATTTAAACATTTTGACCTATGGCTTAAGCATTTTTTACTTGTAGTTTAAGCAATTTTACATGTGGTCTAAGCATTTTGGCTTGTGCTAGTGCATTATTGCATGTAATATATGCATCTTGATTTGTGGTATGAACATTTTAGCATATTATGCATTCCTCCATAAGATTCAAACAATAAATTAAAAAACTTAAGATTAGAAAAATGACCACTCCTTCAAGACAATTTGACAATGGGAATGATAGAAAATACATTAACCTACTTTTTCAAACATTTGTTATGATATTAAACAAAAGTGTTAATGCTTGGAAAGAAATATTTTATAATTCACCATACATTTTTTATACAACAAGATTAATATTTTGATCATCATAAAAAATGTTCTCAAGTGTGGTACACAACAAGCATATGTCAACACATAAATATTTAGAATATAAATATAATTTTAAGATTGTGATATATATTTCTAGCTTGATGTTTTAGTTTAGGCCAAAAGTTTATATGTCAAGGTTTTGCTTGAGCATTTTTGTTTAAATTATAATATTTTGAAGAACTTTAGTTTGTGGTCCAAAATTTTAACTTGTGCTAAGAGCATTTAGACCTACACATGGCATCTTTCTTTAACATATGGCCTATGATTCTACTTGCATTATTGCTTGACGCTTTTGGTATTCCATAGTACAACAACACAATTTTAGAAACCCATTTGATTTCTAATCCTCTACAAGCACATGTAAGATTCCCCATCCAATAATGAAAACTTTCTTCCTATTGTTGTGGAAGTCATGAGCTAGAACAACTCATGATTAAATAACTTATTGTACAAAATAGTCATGTGATGGACCTCTAGTAACCATTGAAACAACAAGGTATCTAACCTAATGATTGTTGTTTGCAAATCAACCCAAGTTTGGGTTGTGCATCACTTTCATAGAGTACTGCCATTATAGACCACTTGCAATATCCACCACTTGCAATATCTAATCTTATTAGGGTTAAGGTTGTTTGATTGTCCTTTGTTATGTTCAGTTCACAAGTATCATCGCATTGCTCTTCTTTTACAAAAACCACAATGGGAGTTTGGTGGAGTAAGTAGAATATTTCTTTTTTCCACGTCAGACCTAGTGTGCTTTGTTCTAGGAAAAAGTATTTGAGCAAGAAAAACTACTACATCATTTTCAAAGTTCCACAAGGTGAGAGAGTGTATCTTTTTTGTATCATGCACATGAAGGTGCATGCCTTTATTTTTGCTAGAAAACACAGTGCAAATTGCTACTATATGCTCATTACATTAATGAAGTTGGAAAAGTGGAAACTCCTACTTTGCCTTTGACGACAAATGACCTTTGCCACTCCTCCCACGTTATGCAAATGGGGTTTCCCCGACAGAGCTAAACTGCAATGCTTGCTAGGCAAATGATGATGTGGTGGCCGAGTGGTGGGGTTGATGGGAAGGTTAGTTCATTGTTCAACTACCTTACCCCTTGTTTCTTTTTTTCCTTTTTCAAGCCCCTACCTAGGATACCCACACCTTTTGGTTTCTTTTGGGTTGGGTCAAACACATGGGCATATGGTGGGGGCTTGATATTTTTTAATTTTCTTTTTTTGGTCTCCTATTTATTAAACCATGTGGGCATGTGGGACTTGCTTCTTGTCCCCAATTGGTGGAAAAAAATAAAAATAGTCATTCATCCCAACCTAAATTAAATTAAATTCATACTTTTTTCAACTTTTGTTTTTAAACATGAGTTCAACCAATTGTTTCTAGCCAATTAATCATTTAACAAGGATCATCTTTCTCCTTTTCATTAATAATTAGGGTTTGAAGCTCACAAATTTCAATCCTTTGTATTTTGAACCCAAATTCTACAAACCTTGTTTTTGAGACCTTGTGGAAAAAAACCATGACCGAAAATGACACAATACTTATGTTTGCAATTTTTTTAATGCTCCTTGCCAACATTCACCCCCCTAAGCCTGTTCAAATCCTCCCCATGCCGGTGGTCAATTTAGAAAAGTCTTTGTTGGAGCGGTTCATGCCATATTTTCTATTGCTTACTTTGAGAAACAAAGTAAGGAATAGGATGTGGTGGGTTGAACCTCAACAAAAAATACATTTTGATGTTATTAAAGGCGATGTTTGCCATTGTACACCAAAAATGCTTGATAGGAAGTACTTTCAATCTTATAGGATGACATTTTTAACATTTGAGTATTTATTACAAGAGCTAACACCATTTATCTGTCCATTTGTAATTCAATCTGTTAGAACACCTATCCCTCTCAGCAAAGTTGTGAAAATGGTTTTATATCGATAACACATTGAATTTCTTTTGAGAGAATGAATGCATTGTACAATGTAAATGCATCTACAATTAAAAAATATACCTACATTGTATGTGATGCTTTGTCTAATGGTGACAAGTTGTTTTTCAGTTTCTGTTCACACTCCTATTAGAGATCGATTGCTCAACAACATTGAGTGATTTTGTGACATTATAAGTCTATAGTAAATTTGTGGTGTGATTGATGGTACACACATTCCTTTGAGTGTAAAATCAAATAAACAAATCACATCTTTTACTGCAGATTTTTATAATAGGAGATAATTTCATAGTATAATGCTTTAAGTTGTGTGTGATTATGATATGTTCTTTTGGAATGCATGTGCTGATCAACTAGGTGGAGTGGCAGATGGAGGACAATTCAAAATGTCAAGTTTGTATCGTTCTCTTTGATTAAGACAAATTTTGCAAGAATTAGTTGTTACTATTAAAAGTGTGCATATTCAACCTTACTTATTGAGGGATGTAGCATATCCTATTTGGCCATATTTATTGAAAGGTTACAAACCTCAAAATAGTGATATGGTATATCAAATCCAATTTGATCAACTATGAACAAAGGTTGTGTTCTAATTGAAAATGCATTTGGAACTTTAAAGAATCAATGGAAGATTTTCAAAAAAATTAATGTTCATGTTGATTCAGCCCTTATGATTACTTTGGCATGTTGTACCTTGCATAATTTTTGTCAATTGCAAGGTATGCCAAAACTAGTGGTTTGTGATGTTTGAGCATGAAGAGATCCTTTTGTGGGTTTCGTTGGTATGCGTATCTCAGTTCCACAAAAAGGTGAAAGAGCTAAGGCTGCTGGTGAGGAGATGTGAGATGTGTTATTTAAATCTTGGATACAACATAATCCTAAAAAGTAGATTCACATTTTGTTGTTTTATGTAAAACACATCATTCAATAAATAAAATTCATGTTTTATTGAAACTCATGTTTCACACAAGAATGCAATTTGTATGAATATTGTATTCATACAAAGTATAGATGCAAATCTCTTGTCAATTTTCTTGAACATCAGGAGGATGTTTAGTTCTAAATTTAGTTGTAAAAATTTATGCCAATGTAAAGTTTGTTCTCTACTTTCTATCCTAGACCTTTCTTCCATTGTAGTCATAGATTGGGTAATGGATTTTGTAGTTTCAATTGCCTCCCTTTACAATTCAACCTTCAAAGTTTCAATTTTTTTTAAAGATTCAATTAACTTCTTGAAAGTAGATGTCATGTCACCACTCAATCTACGTCTTTTGTTTCCCACAACTTTGCCATAAACACTAGGTAAATTTGCTGCACATGTATGAGGAGATTCAATTATAGTATTACCTTGAGTGTCCATATTGGATGTATTGACAAAAAGTGTCAAATGCAAGAATAGTGGATGGAGGAGATTGTGGAGGAGCACTCCTAGCTTGACTTGGACTTGTATCATCATCTTCAATGGTCGGTGCTTGAGAAGGACCAACATGAGCATAACCCTGATCAAATCCATTAGGTGTGCCATCTACCTTTGCTGTGCCTTCCAAAATTTGGTTCGTCCTATTGAACCAAATCCATGAAGTAGTTGCAGAACCTATAACACCTTCTGTTGTCTTTCTTGAAAATATTTCTTCTTCATCTTGTCCCATTTGTCATGACATTGAGTTGCTATTCTCGCACTTTATGTAGAAATATGTGTTACAAGCTTTTTCCAAATGTTTTCCCAATCCTTGATTCGAAAAGACCCACGGTCAAATGTCAAATATTTCTCCTCATACAAATCCAACAAAGTTGACAAAACATCATTTGACCATTGTATTGCCCTCACATCTCTCTTACTTCAATGAGATAGACTTGGTTGAGCTATGGCAGATGCATTTGCAAGTAATGCAAGCGTTGTAACTTGAGAGCCTCGTGAAGGAGAATGGAAAAGAAGACCCGTGTAAGAAAAATCCTTTGGAGGTGATTGAGACATGTTGAGAAAATAAGAACTGTGTTTAAGGAAGGACACAGTTTTTTGTTTTATGCGGGTTAGCATTATTATTTTTTGGATTGTGGGTCTTCTGTGGTAGTAGTAGTTTTTTTCTTGAAGGAAAGTTGGCTGTAGCAATTTTTAAATAGGGTAGTTTGGCAAAAAGAATCTGGGTGGATGAGCTGAGCTGAGTGGACGAGCTATGCAAGCCGGCTTGCACTTTGGCCTCTGAGCGAAGCGGAAGAATGGCTACCAGGGCCACTTTTTGTGGTTGAGCGGACGAAATTGTGTGCATGTGCGAAGGCCTTCTGGTGCCTTCTCCGCCTTGCCTGAAGTTCTCTGGCTTCCCACATGTTACTTTTTTCTTCCTCCCACCCATTTTTTTTACCCTGCTTATTCAACAAATAACCTAAAACTTGAAAATTTTAAAACTAACACACTTTAATTAAAATTTTAAATAAACTTCTTAAACTTCAATTAACTTTTAAATCCTTTAAAAAAATAGTTATTAAAAAAAATTCCATGTGATCACATCCTAAAAAGAAAATTTATCAATTGTAAGAAAAGAGAAATTTTTAATGAAATGAAAAAAAAGGGATGTGATTAATGAAGATGATCCAATGTCTTTTTTTTTTTTTCAATTTTCTCATGTTGCTTCAAAAGTGGGAATCAGCCAAGAGGAGTTAGCCAAATCTAGCTACAAGGCAAATAGAAAAATAGAAGATTTAGAAATGTTATTACATGTTGATGGACCACTAGAACCTAATAGCTAAATATGGTGATTTCAAAAGAAGAAAGCTAGAATTTTGCTCAAATTTTCCAAAAATCTTTGTGATTTCAAAAACAATTCCTCTGAATGTGGTGAGTTTTTTGGGAAATTTTTCTAAAAGTTCCCTTGACCATTTTGCTTGGGACTTCTAAAAAACAAAAAGCAAAATGGCCAATTTTCGCCCAAAAAAATCACTGGGATGACCACAGCCCCCAGGAGAAAGGAAAAAAATAGGAAACAAAAGAAGAAAAATGAAAAAGGGGAAAGAAAGAAAAACGCAAGAGAAAACAAAGAAAAGAAAAAGAAGGAAGAACAAAAGAAATTCTTCCTTAGAAGAAAAAACAGAGATGAAAAAATTGACAAGAACGAAAAGACAAAAGAAAGTGAAAGAATTGAGAAAAAAATGGGGAAAATATAGAAAAATGAAGAAGAAAGGAAAAGAAATGAAGGAGGGGGGAATTTTTTTGATTTTTAAAGTTTGAGCTTTTTTGTTTTGTTTAAAAGGCGGCAGCCATTTTGGGCTGGCCGGGCAGCTGTTGGGCCCACGCTACCTGTTGGGCAGCCGCACGGGCACAGCAAGCATGCGCTACATGTGCGTGAGGCATAGCCGCGCCCCTGCCACGCCGCCTCAGAAAAAGGCATCTTCGGTGAAGATGCTCGCGTCCGCCAGGTCGGCCACAGTCCATGCGCGCGGGCCTTCTGCCATCATCAGTTTGGTTGTAAGCGAATATTAAATATGGACGAGGATGGCGACTGCAACTGCCCTTCGCCAAGCCTTGCAGGATTGATTTGATGTCCAGGTGTGAAATTCAGAGGTGATGACATCAAGCAGTTGGTGGACGCGGGATATGATACAGAAACTGTACTTGCCTCTGAGGATTCCTTGGACAAAATTCTTCCTACCCGACCTGGTGTGGTGGAGGTACTCGTGAAGGCATTCGTTCAACCTGCAGGTATGTTGCCCGATCAAGGGTTTGCTGTCTTGACACTCATTTTCGTGGCTGTATTTGGGGGCGGGTGATCGTTAGTATGGATCGATGCACTTTGGTTTTTGAAGTCAGGGCTTCTTGCCTTCCACAGGTAGAGTAACCCGGTCCGATGCAGGTTTCTTCGCTGCGTTCACCCATTAGGGTGTCGGATGGTGCGTCATGGAGAGAGGGCCACAGTGAACCACCACCCACCAGCGCACCATGCAGGATGAACGGTAAGTGGTCAGGAGATGGTTTTCTGTTGGGTTCCAGTTCCCTAGCTAACCATGGTGGCTAGCGCAGGAGCTTTTTTTGACTACCTACCTACTAACAACTCACTAGCGGGTTGTTATTAGGTAGGCAGTGAAAATGGGCCTGACATATATACGACCATCTACTTACCTAGTAGTTATCTATTTTCCTACCTATCTCCATATATGAGACCTATTTCTTACAGAATTGGTTACCAAGGTGAGGCCATATACTAACTTAGTTGAGGTTCACCCACAACTGAGTAATAACAGGCATCCAGTGGATGGTGCACTGGTGGGTGCTGGTTCACTGTGGCCATGGAGAGAGAGTCTGGCGATTGTCAAGCCTGCTTACTGTTGTTGGTAGGAATACGGCTGGTAAGGCTTCTACTGGGGGTCTACGCCCAAATGTACTTGGGATCTTGAGACAGCAATGGGCCTTGTGGAGAGGGGAGGAAAAGTCACCAGGCAGTAAGTGTGACCCCAAGTTGGAACTGGTCAGCAAACTCCTATGGACATGTCCTGGGCTCCCTTACATTCTATTCTAGGGTATCATGCCAATGGGGTGATGGTCACTATCACTGCTTTGTATTTCAGTGGAGTTGTGAAAGTCAAAGACCTGTGGACCTTCAATTTGTTGGAGCTAGAGCACCGTGTGGACATGGTATTGGCCTGTCTCAATGTTGTGAGACTTTTACTAGTTCTGGGCTTATTGTGTCATGAGCATAATCTTGAGTTAGATACCATGGTCATAGGAGATGAAAGACAAGGGGAGCTGGTGAAGCTGTATGGTAGGTCAGTGAAGAAGACATTTAATTCGTCAGATTTTGGTTACCATGTCCTGCAAATATAAGCACGTGTCAGTGAATGTCCTCATACTGAACACGCAGTGAGCTCCAGCAAGTTCTCAATATTCTTCCAACCTCATTGTAGCCATTTATAGAGAGCCAGGCCAGAATCGCAATCGGTGAAGGCTTTGATAAATGTTACTGAAGTTTTGGTCTGGCTTCATGTGAAGTCATGGATGCATCACAATGTGGCCAAACGTTGCGTAGATTGTTTTGGAATTTGATGAAGCATGTGTTGTGCCGCAAATGCAGGCTCACAAGATTTTGTGTCCTGAAAGTCATGTGCCAGAGATGATCACAGGAGGACATGAATGCTCCATTGATGTTTGGTGTGTTGGCCACTTGATCAAGACTTCTAAATGCCTGGTTTGCCTCCAAAGCTTATCCAGCTTCAGGAGTTGTGCTTGAACACCAATCCCAGCTTCAGACCTTCTGCTCAGAATGTTTTGCAAGAACTTAAGTCCCTGCAATGTCCAGGAAGGATCCTTTGACATAGAAGTTTCAACTTTGTAGCTTTGCCCCAGGAGCCTTGGGAGCCTCAGGTGGTGTTAAAGACCATGAATTTCTTAGATTTTGGTTGTTCTTAATATTGGGGAGGATGTCTCTTTACTGCTCTGCCACTCAGCTTGTCATAGAGAGCTCTCAAGTCAAGAAATTATCACTCCCATGGGCTGCTGAAGTTTGCAGAAATTGACAGTCCACAACTGAGCATGCTTGAAGTGATGCAGGACAACTGCTGAATAGCCACTGCTAATGGATGGAACTTGTCTGCGCAGCAGTTAGACAAAAGTGTCATGTTTTGTACAGTATTTCTGCTGCCTAGCCCAATGCTATCACTTTCATGTGGATCCAGGATTCCTATGCCAGTGTATTGGCCCTTGAAGAGGGGAGGCGTGTTCATGAGCAGATCATTCAAAGTGGTTGCAAGTCAAATGTCTTGCTTCATTGACAGGTATGCCAAATGTGGAGCATAGAGGATCTTTGAGTGTATTGAATGAGATGCCCTCACATGATATGGCATCTTACACTATAATGAGATATGGATATGTGAAATGTGGGAATTGCAGAAGGCATTGGAAATATTTCAACAAATGCAACACAAAGGTGTGCGACCAGAATGTTTGACTTTTGTGGGGATACTAACTGTGTGTAGACCAGTGTAGTTGCAGTTGAAGAGGGCAGTTGTGCTCATCAACAGATCATTCAATGAAGTTATGAATTAGACTATTTGTGGGAAACAACCTTGTTGGCTTGTCTGAAATGTGGGAGCATGGAAGATGCACATAGAGTCCTTAAGGAGATGCCCTCACAGAAAATGATTTCTTGGAATACCATTCTTGGAGGATATTTGCCTTGAATTAGCATGCTAAGGAAGCAATTGAAGATTTCAGGCAGAAGTGCAAAGAAGGTGTAAAGCTCCCGACAATGTCATTTCTGTTTGTCTTCTGTCAGCTTGTAGACATGCTGGCCTCATGGATGCAGCCCAGGGCTACTTGATTCCATGAGCTTAGCTCACAGTATATCTGCAATACATGAACTCTGCAGTTGTGTGGTTGACCTTCTTGGTCATGTTGGCTGAGGATATGGTCAAGGCACTGCTGTATAAGCCACTATGTGGAGGGCTTTGCTTGGTGTTTGCAGAATTCATGGTAAAGTGGAGATGGGATAACTGATCATGAAACGAGTGCTTGAAGCAAGACCCTGAGAATGCAGCAGGCTCTTTGCTACTATCATACATGTATGCTGCTGCTAGCAACTGGGACCTTAGTAGCATGTGTGATGGTAGAGAAAGGAAGGAGGTGAAAAAACAGCCAGGTGCTTGTCAGACCTGAGTGAAATGACTAATGAGGTGCATACATTTGTGGTGGATGATCACGACCAATCTCAGATTAATGGAATCCATGCAGAACTCAAGAAATTGTCAGGACAGCTGCATTATGCAAGGTGTGTGCCAGATACAAAAAAAATTGTTACATGATGTGGATGAAGAAGGATAAGTGTTCTGTCTCTGTAACTCTAGTGAGGAACTGGTTATTGCATTTGGGCTTATCAACACATCTGCTGGTGCTCCACTCTGGATTTTCAGGAATCTGAGGGTATGTACTTTCTGCAACACTTCCACAAAATCCAATGCAAAAAATCGTTGAGAGCAATTATAGTTAGGGGTGCAAATTATTACTTTCATTACTTTGAGGATGGTGTTTGTTCCTGCCTAGCTTACTGGTGATGTGAGAATTTGGTCTTCAAAAAAACTATTATATGGTTGCAGAATAGTATGTGTAATCATATTTTAGTGCTTCTTTTACATTTTTAATTGAAGTTTCAGGTTGTGGATGCCGTGTGAAGTATGTACGCTCAACATAGGAAGGGGGCCTGAAGTAAAGTTGCAGCATGGGGTTATGCTATTTTTTCTTGCAGAGACAATGTTGGACAACAAAAGTTCAGAAACAGTAAACTCTGTAGTCTCAAGGATTCCCTCTTTTTGGGGCAGTGGGAATTGAGCAAGGGGTTTTAGGGATGAGCAAGTACCTGTGGAAAATTAATGAAGGGGATGCTTTTTGTCACTTTGATCTCAATCTTGGAACTATGTCAGTTCAGGCATTGTTCTTGGAATCTTCTTGTAGCATTTCCCATGTTTTGGTTTTTTATTTTTTTTATTGGACTTTAATCCCAGCTTGAGCATTCTGTCTCGTTGATGCATAGTTTACAGAACTTAAGATTAGACCCCAGGAATTTTAGAATTTATTCTACTCCCTTCATTCTTCCATCCTCCACCTTGTCTTTCAGTTCCACTGAAAAAGCATTCTTTTTGAATTTTTTTCTCAAAATAGTGAAAACTCCTCACAGTGGGATATGCGGACAATGATCTTGAAGCAGGGTGACTCTTGTGGCAAAACCTTGTTCACAATTAGAGATTGGTTGAGATGCATGCAGGTTCAGTTCATGCTGAAGCACAAACCTCAAGTTTTGTGGTATAGTCAAACATTGATCAATGCAAATTTCAGTCAATTGAAACAATGGTAGGGAGTTCATTTGAAGTTCAGAGTATTCAACATTGCAACTAACTGAGATTGGGCCAGTAAAGTTCACATGTATTGGTTTGAAAGGTGTGCATATGTCCATCAAAATCTACATGTTTCCTTTATGACTACTATTGTTTGGTTCAAATCCATGCAGATTGTTACTTGTCTTTAATCAATGTCAACTCATTAAATCTCGTGCAATGGCAAGGTTCAATTTGTGCCTTGATATATGGGGTCCTCTTCACCTAGGTGAGGTACAATCACATTTAACACTCAAAAACTACCATCAGCAACAACATAGAAGATCAAGATCATGAAGATTGCAAGCAGGTTTTTGGAAATCTATTTTGTGGTGCAGTCCTGCTAAATGCAATCTCTGTCAGCCTTTGATTTTGCCAAAAAGTGAAATTATAACTTATAAATGCAAGAATGAAGTGACATTTGAGACTTTCAATTGCCAGAATTTGAAAAAAAGGAAAAATTAGACAGATTTCTGTAGTTGGTAGCCAAAGATACAGAAAGATGTTTAAATGTTTTTGGCCTTTATAGCTTGTTTATAGCCAAATTTGGCTAAATCTTGGTATGGAAGATGATCACTTTGGCAAATCACAAAATTGCCAAGAAAAACACTGATCTGTGTACAAGTGGAAAGATTAGTAAGTAATGGTTCTAAATCAATGGGCCTAGCTCTCAAGGACAACAAATGTTTCATTTTGACTTTCCATTGATGCTCTATAATTCCACTACAACTAGGGAGCCAGTTAGTCAACAGCAATATACTAGATCATATTGCTACATAACAAACAGTAGTTGGTGATATTAGTATGTTCAAAAAGTGTCACCATCTTCTAGAGACCTTGATCTTCCAAGGGATCCTATTTTTTTAATGAAGGTTTTTGAAACTTCAAAGGAGTGGCTCTTACAAATGCAATTATCGTGCATATTTGACAATATTGCAAATGTTGAAGTGTGGAACTTCTGGTTAAACAAAGTTTGGATAAATAAAAAATTGGCTATGTGCAAGAAAAAAATTCATTACAAGTTGGCATGTTGATATTCAAATTTATAGCAACAAAGTCTAGCAAGATTCATGAAGGAAAATATTAAATATGGTTATGGAGCCTATGTATAATGGAGCTTTATGGTGATGCACTAGGGAGCTATCAGTGTGCACAAATTTCTTTAACATACATGAAAAGAGGTCTTGCTCATTACTAGGTCATGATTATCTCTCAATAAGAGTCAAAAGTTAGGGCACACAACACATAGACTCAAATACATGTACACAAATACATATAGACTGAATGACTGATGCACATACATATTAGACACAAGTAAATTTAAACAATGGACATACATATTACAGACAAATTCAAACACATTCAAAAGCACGCACACACTTGCATACATTTATACCCACACCATTAACTTTCAAGTCTCTAGAATCAAATTGTAAATTGTGGACAATGGATCCCTAAACACTCAAACATAGTGGACAATGCATCTTGGACAATAGACATTCAAACATAATGGACAATGTATAAACATTTAAATAGGAGACATTCAAATACATAGGGCACTCAAACATTCAAACATTGGGTTAATGCAATGTTGAATGGACCAAAATAGATGTAACAATGGCATATTCTACAATTTGTGTGTGATTCAAATGGGGAAAATGTACTTCAAAAAGTGGAGTTATCAATTTATAAGGGACTTAATTTGAAATTATTAACTCAACTACATCTGTATGATGTAGGTATTTTTATCCATAATACATAAATTTAAAAAGGCTATGGACATTTAAAATGAACATTCAGGATAATACAACTCACCAAAAGAAAACCATGAACTTCAAAATGGTCCAATCATTAATATTACACTTGTTAGGGACTCAAATTTAGTTAAATAATATACCCATTTGAAACACTTAGTTTCACAAATTTCACACATGTGTCAATTGTATTATGATTACAAGAAAACATGGTTTTTTAGAAGGTTCAATTTGATTAAAGTGTTCACATTGATTGAAGGTGATGTATACCTAGATTTGAAACTATGGCATGAAAAACATGTGTTATTTTTCACTAGTACATATGAATATAATGACCTTTTTGGCTTGGTATCAATTCAAACATCTAGTCAAAAGGGACAAACAAAATAAAAAAAGGTGTAAAGATGGCCAAGGTTTAATCAAATCAGCCAAATTGATTTGACCTTAATTAGGCCTAGGCCAAGGCTATTTATTTAGCATACCTAATTAACCTACTTGCTAGGCCTAAACTATTTACCTAACATAGCTGGTTAGACTATTAACAAGACCTAGGTACCTACCTAGCTTAACATAGCTACCTAGCCTATTAGCCTAGCTTAAGCTACCTAGTTAGCATAAGTTAGGCCAAGTTGTGTTTATAATGAATTGCCTCTATGGTTTGTTATTAATTCACAGGTGGTGTCTAGGGGCGTTATTCCTTGTATATTTTAGGAAACATCATTAGTAGATTTTTTTGATGTATCATGTTTCTATTTAGAATTAAAAATAAAAAAATTCTAACATATTCTTAAAACAATCTCAAATTCTGATTACAACCACAATGTTTGTATTCAAGTGAACTTTAAAGTTGTAAAACTCAAAAGATCATGAGAAATGTTCACAAACATCTTTATAAGATGTCTTTCAAAATTCACTCAAAAGAAAACTCAAAAATTTAATTATCAACCATGGGTATATTCAAAAATGAAATAAATTTTCAAGATTGTAAAACATAAATAATCCTCAAAGATGTTTCAAAAGATGTTAAAAATAATATTCCAAAATGATGTCCAAAAGATGTAAAGAAGTGTGTCTTTGCCACTATAGTCTTATATAGGTTAAAAAATTCTCTAACAATAACTCGTTGGTATGACATGTATAAATAGCTAGAAAAATTAAAAAAGATGTGCATTTTTTGTATACATATGATTATAATTAGGTATTTACCTACATTCCTTATTATGACATATGATGTCACATTACATTTAAAAACGTAACATTATGATGACACATGGACTAAATTGGATCATAAATAATGATGGCCTAATTGACTAATGGTTAAATTGACAATTGATAATTTTGACTTGTCCATGACCTCTTGTTCAAAAAGACATTAGTCAAAATTGAAGGGTCCAAATTGACTTGTCCAAAATGTCATTTTGGTCAAGTTGGATAGGGGGGCAAAAAGACCAAAATGGGGGGTCTTTTTCATTGATATTTCCAATTGGAAAGTGTTATGATTTCTTGTAGTGCACATATGTTATTTTTTATCGATTATTTTTTGTGATTAATTTTTTTTAAAAAAACAAAATCCATATCATGTTGAAAACCATGTAGATTTTATGTTAGATTTGTGCACACACATATAAAAATAATAATATCTAGGGTGGTTTGAACATAGATAGAAAAAAATTGGTTGAAATTAATGGATTTAATTTAATTGTTGCCCAATTACCTAGACATCCCATGGACTTTTACATTAGCAACATCACAAATTCTCAATATCACAAAATTTCAATATATTTTGTTCAAAAATTGTAAAAAATACGCAGTTTGTGCAAAATCTATGGGATTCAAAATGTAAAATGGCACAAATTATATATATATAAGTTTTTTATAAATAAAAAAATTGTAGCAAAGACAACAATTTTTAATGGATTGTAACAACAAATTATTGATGGATGTAGAGTAATACCCCAATTTGCATAATATATTTATAATTATTTTTGGGTGTGTGCTCAATGACCTTATGAATAGTCAACAAATCTTTCAAATGGGTTCAAAGAACTTTGTCATTGTTTGACCTATGGCTAACAAATGAAAAGGGTGGATGCATGTTATAATGTAAATAAACAATTGTCACAATTTGATCATTTTTAGGATTTATTCACATTTAATGCATCATGGTGGATATTTTATAATATTTTGTAATGACAATTTATAATAAATGATGGTTTATGTCTTGATGTATCATTATGTTGTGAAATTAGTGCACATATGAATGATTTAATTCAGCAGGGTGGG
>Ga0209611_10008061_pt1 | contig 16659 bp, 16 predicted proteins | sample S1TSphgellanicum_3_FD_187693 | JGI IMG/M metagenome (GOLD analysis project Ga0209611, IMG submission 187693) | Host-associated microbial communities from peat moss isolated from Minnesota, USA - S1T2_Fc - Sphagnum magellanicum MG (SPAdes) (version 2) | ecosystem: Host-associated > Plants > Peat...
TTTAAAAAAAAAACTAATAATCTTTTTCGTTTTTTGGAAATGAATTTTCGTTTTCTGATTATTATTTTAAAACCTATTTCAAAAAAAAAACTAATAATCTTTTTCGTTTTTTGGAAATGAATTTTCGTTTTCTGATTATTAATTTAAAACCTATTTCAAAAAAAAAAAAAAAAGGAATTTGGATTTAAAATGGCGGACTTGAACGGTAGGCCTACTAAGCAAACATAGGTTACTTATAATGTAGCCTGATGAAAGAGAGGGCAGGGGAGGGGTACTAGGTGAATGAACACGGGGTGGGGGTTGCTCTGCTCCTCCCGCTCCTGCTGCAACAAGCTCTAGCGTTGTAGTGAGGACAGTGGTGATGGCGAGCCTAACCTCTTTCAGCACACCCTGCCGTGATTTTGCACAAAACCAGCGAACTAAAGAATGAATGAAGAAAAAATGCCACGTTTCTCTTCCTCCTCTTCCTCCTCCTCCTCTGCTCAAGTTGTTCTCTCTCTCTCCCCTCTCGCGTTTTTGCAAAACTCCAAAAACATTGCCAACTTGCTGCTAGACTCAACGATGAAAAGGACGAAGAGCAACGGCGGCCATAAACCCTAAATCCAACACTATAAAATTCAAACCTTGGAAGGCTAGGACTTTGACGTGAAGATTGTTCAATGGGTCAATTTATGCAAAGAAGTTTTTGACATGGAAAGATGTATATCACACTTTTTTTTTGTGAAGCCATTAAACATTTGTGCAAATGAAGAAGAAAGTCTTTCAAGTATGGTCAATGTGCATAATCATGAAGATGAAAAAAAATGTAGGTTGCAATTTGTATGTACATGTATTTCAATTTGCAAATTCTAATGAGACTCTTATATTAGTTTGTAATTATTCTCACTTTTAATTATTGAAACTGTTGAAATTTTGTGTTTTGCTTTTGTGAACATGTATCCTCTCATTTATGAATAGACATTTGTGAAATTTTCAAGCATTCCTTTGACTTGCACTTGTGTCGCAAACCTTTAAATCCTTACAATCCAAGTTTTTGGTTCTTTAGATTCTTTCCCTTTCTAGTTCATATTGTAAAATTCTTTCTTTGGATTTCCTTTCTAAAGCCTAATTATGGATTTTGTCTTTGGCATTCTATATTTTCCTTTGGTTGTAGCTCTTAAAAAAGAAAAGTCCAATTTCTATTATGAAAGGAAGCTTAGAGAAAAACCAAATTAAACTTTTCTTTGGATTCTTCAATTCTTGTTGTAACCATCTTGTTGCAAATCATCTTTAGTGATTACCCTTTTGGATTTTTACAAATTTGTTTTTATGGTTTCTTTCTATAAATGCATGAAAACTTAACATTGTCTCTCTGGATTCATGAACTATAGACCCACACAAGCTTGCTTCATAATTTTTTTGTTCATTAGTAATCTATATGGATTTCAAAGCCTCTAGATCCCCTTAGCCCAAAGCAAACCAAACTTTCTCTTTGAATTCTTCTAGTTATCCATCTAAATTTGTGATACTCCTTCTTGGGTTATAATTGTTTCTTTTTAATCTTGTTTTATCACTTTCTAAATTCATGTGTACATCACTTCTAGACTTTTGTGGCTTTGTACTTGTTTGTATTTTTGTGATTATTGTCTCTATGCATTTGTGACACCTTGAAAAACCTCTTGGATTATGGATCCCCATTTGAAATGGATTTTAATTATTCAATTATGGTTTTCTAGTTACTCCCTTTTGGTTTATCGATTAAGGATTCTAGTTACTAACCCCCCTTTGCCCTTACTCCTCCTTTGCCCAAAGCTACCTAGAGCCCTCCCTCCCTTTCTTGAACTTTGTCTTGACTTATAGACCCCTTGGTAGCCCTTAATCCAAAGCTGCAAAACTTTTTCAAATGAATTTAAAGTTTTTTTTTACCTACCTCCTCGCCCTTCCTCCCCTTTTGTCTTGAGTTACAACACCCTCCTTCCCTCTCTTGAGCTTTGTATTGACCTATAGACCCCCTATGACATTCTTTTTTTTGGAATTGTGATCTTATTCATTGGATTTCCTTCTTTCTAGATCTATGAACTTTTTCAATACATGAAATTCTTTCTAGATCTATAAAATTTCTCACTAAATTTTTCTCTTTTTCCTTGTGTAAATTTTGTGATTAGAAATTTCTATGTTTTAAAATTTCTTTTCCAATTTCCTATGTCTTTAGATTTAAAATGCTTGATGGATTTAATTTGAATTGCTTTTAATAATGTAAGTATGGCGAGTTTTGAATTTGAATCAATTTTTTTCATGACACAAGTTCCCAAACTTAGTTTTTCAAAAGAAAAGCTTCAAAAAAATTGGGGGGATACTTTGAAGGAGTTCAAGATAGGCATAATGAATGAAGATGGTGTAGAAAGGTTGATGTTGCAAAGTGATCAAATTTTAGAATAATTGAAGGTAACATATGGTCATGCAACAAGAATATACTCAAAAGGAAATAATCTTTGATAAACAATATAACAAGTTGTTTATCCCACTCCTTTCCAAACCTACCCTTAGCCTAACGTTCAATGACACATCATGGCCATCATTAATAAGCCATGTTACATCTTCAAGTATAGTAGTTAAGAGACCAATGTCCAAGTTTGAGATGTTACAATTGCAATGCAAAAGCTTGACCACTATCACCAATAGGTTGGAGGTTAGAGTGGAGGATCAAGAGGCTTTATTAAAGGCAAAGGTATACGTTAGCATACACCAAAAAAATGCATTTAAGGTAGTAAAATTGAAGGCAACTAAAAAGTGTGGAGTGATTTAAAACGAAAAATTTAAAGTTAACTTTAAGGAATTGTTGAACCTATAACTAATAATTGTTTCCTAGCCATGTTTTGTTGGGTCATTCATGTGCCCATTAAGACTTCACATTCATTAATGACCTCAAATGTGAAGTCTTGGCAATGCATGTGCAATAAGTTTATTAGTAATGCAATAACTTTAAACAATTCATTATATTTTTTCTTTTATTGAATCAAAATGTTTCATTAACCTTCTCCACTTGGATTTCAATCCTCCAATTTCTCGTTCAACCCTAACCTAGAAACCTACATGTAGTTTTAATAGGTTAATCAATTCAAATAAAGAAAAAACTTAAACTTAAAATCTAACAACCTATAATTTAAAATTTTAAACCTTAAAACCTAACTCTATTTAAAACCTAATCTAAAACCTAAAGTCTAACTTTAAAATTGAAAACATAAAAACCTATAACCTAAAATCTTTAACCTTAAAACCTAACCTCATTTATAACTTAACCAAGAACTTAACCTTAAAATTGAAAACCTAAAAATTTATAACCTAAAATATTGAACCTTAAAAGTTAAATCTTAAATCTTAAACCTAAACCTAAAACCTAGAACTTAGAACCTAACCCTAAAACTTAAAACCTAAAAACCTATAACCTAAAATCTTAAGCCCTAAAATTTGAAACCTAAATTGTAAATTGGTTCTTAAAACTTAACCTAAAACTTAACCTTAAAACCTAACCCTGAAATCTAAAACCAAACTTTAACTTAACCTAACTTTCTCAACATCAAAACCTTCCTAATCAGATACATTATGAATATTTTTTTAAGTCGTCTAAGTTGCCCATTTAAATCCTAAACTTAAATCCTTAAACCCACAACCTTAATACTTTAAAAACCCAACTCTAAAACCTAAACCTTAAAATTTTATTCCTCAAAATCTAAGACCCAAAAAAAATCAAATGAAATGAATAATGAGGTGGTAATTAATTCACAAAAGCTACATGCATTTTGTTATACACCTTAATTGCATCTAAATTAACTCTAAATGTCATTTCATGCCTCACAATACAACACATCACAAACATATCTTTGCCCATGTAACTCAAATCACCCAATAAGTACTCAAAGTATTCATTTGTGTGCACAAAATATTGACACCAATTTTTAATAATTAACACAAGGTACTAATGTCATTGTACGACTTGGGTACCTAAAGTCAAAACATATGAATAACCCATAGCAGTCCACCACCATCATGTTAATGTAATATATTTCTTTTAACCCATTAAACTAGCTTCAATGTGTAGGATTGTTCTAGGGCCTACAGACTTTGATGAAGGTCCCATCGATAAATCCAATGCAACCTTAAAATTGTGGAAGTTAAATCATTTACATTTATCAATCCTCAATAATTGACCATTGGATTTCATTAGTATAAGCAAAATTGATGCAAAATGTAATAAAAATGTCATCATGATTTATTAAATTTTTGTTCACATTCTAGAAAAAATTATCATTCTTAATGAAAGGGTAGATGCAAGTTATGATGGCTCACTTTTGTGAGAAAATGGTTTTTTTCTCTGGGCACCCGTTATTCAAATGCATATGGTGATTACTATATCCATGTATCTACTAATTGGAACTTGGATTTAAACTAATAATTTCATTATGAAAAAAATTGTGTAATTATTTATTGATAAAAATTCTTTGTTAATAATAATGAACTTTTGAAGAAAAAATATGGATTGGTCATTTGACTAGAAAATCACAAAATGAAAAATATTATATTGATTCACATTCCAAATTTGTTATTGGACTCAATATATAATGTAGTACAAGATGAAAAATATTTTCTTTGAAAATCTTAACCATATAATAGTTATGGATTTTTGAATGTTTAAAATTTGACCATATTTTCATAAGTTTATGAGTCGCAAATTTTATTTGTGTTTCAATTTTTTTGTCCCAAAAACATATTTTTTGAAAGCTTTAGATGGGGCATTATTCCTATGGATTTTGTGGGTTTTCCTTTTAGAATTTCGAAATTCAAAAATGACATTAGCTACATTAAATACAAGTTTTCACATAGATTTGGAAAGATTTTTAGGTGATTGAAAATGTATTATTCAAATATTAAAATAATAACATTTAAAAAAGCAACAACCATGTCCATTTGAATCATTTTAAAGAACCTTGTATGGATTTGTAAAGAGTGTAATTTTTGCTAATATTGAGCCACTATAATTTGCATCTACCCGACATTATCATGCTTCAATATGTATAGGATGGATTTGAACATGCATTGTTTTGGGTGCATCTTGGACAATCACCCAATAACATCGTGATGTTCCCTTATGAACCTTGCATGACTAATAATGGTTGACACAAGTTGTGCCAACTCTTCAAACTCTCCCAAAGTGAAATTAGTGAATGTTTTAAACAAACTTGGTTTGGCCACGTGGTTGTTAAAATTTCGTGCACACCTACATTGAAGTCCATTGATTATCCATCTCCTTCTTTTAACTTTGCCATGTAAAAAATTCCCAAGTGTTGACATAAATAATTATAGCTTATAGTGTAATATAATCGTGAGGCTCAATCTCCTCAAGTAATTCCTTGTCATTACTTGAAACGTTCATGTCGAGATTTGAAAAAATAAGTTCCATTACTCAAAAGTTGAATGGGCATTCCAAAAAAAAAAGCAATTAAAATGGCCTCAAAAAGAAAAATCACCTGAAATTGGCCTTAAAAAAGACTTTAATGAAATGGTCATCCCAAAACATTCAAGTGAATTGACACTCCCAAAGTCTGAAGACTAATTATATTTTTCATAATGTATTTTCATACCCTCCCTAGGTTGAATTTTTCACTGTACTTTTTGAAATTTGGAATGCCTAGTATAGCTTATCAATTGGGCCTTTCGAATTTCAAAAGGTATAGTTTTAATTGTTTTATTTAGAAAAATTCTTCTCTTTTATCTTTATCCATTTCTTTTTTTCTTATCTTTTTCTTTATCATTTTTTTCTATTTTTTTTTACTTTGTTATCTTTTTACATTGAATTTTTTGAAAACAAAGTTATGAACCAAATATATCTTTACCATAATTTTGTGAAAACAAAGTTATGAATGTCAATTAAGGTCAACCATAAAATTTCGAATTGTCATCAATAAAAAATGTGTGATTGATATGAAACTAAGCAAATCCATGAAATTACAAAAGAGAACAATATCAATGTTTGAGCTAAAAAAAAAGAGTTCCAAAAAGCTCCAAAAAGTTCCAAAGGTATCAAAACACATTCAATTTTGAATCCACAAAACTTTAATTTGCAAATGTTTCAAAAGGACTTGCCCAAAATCATCTTGAAGCAAGATCATGATCTCACTAAGAAGTTGAAAATCATCAAGTGAAAAAATCAAGTGTTATATATTATGAATCTACAAAGTACAATGTATCATATGAACCATTAGAAGCTGAGAATTATCTTAAAACAAAATCAAATTGTTCTATGTGTTGCATCTGTTACCAAACCAAAAAGGGCATTGTGATCAACCACATAGTTAATTATGATTGGACAATTTTGAAAAAAGTTGAATACATGTCTTAACAATGTGTGTGATGTTTTGCTTGACTTTGTGTGCTTTAACATTGGTTGTGATGTTGTGTTGACATTAACATTTTCTAGTGGCTATCGACCATAGATGGATTCAAGTTATTGTCTATGTTTGGGAAGCTCCACATCAAACAAATAATCCTAGAACTTGGGGTCATGATGATAATCAACATTAAAATGGTTTGAGCGTTGAACTTGCACCATGGTATTATCCTAAGTCATAACATCAAAACCAAAAGCTTTCGAAATCGAAATAAACACATCCACAATAGCAAAATGACCATCAACACTAAGATTGTTTTGAACAACATCAGCAATGACACTCACATGAACCATACCTTGAGCAATACTAGCAATTCCTTCATTAGCACTATTATTAGCTTCATGATGTTGATTTTCATTTTCAGCACCAATGTTTTGTAAGAAAGAAAAACTATAGTAAAAAATTATGGGAAATATAAAAAACCCAAAAAATAACATAATAACATCACCATCAAATACTCTTGCATGAATAAAACACCATGAGTAACAACAATTCATCAACTTTTTGCATAAAATTAAAAAAAATTAAAATTCAATTAAAAATGTTTTACAAAAAACAAAAGAGATGTGTAATCACAATAACACATACCATAACAAGTGTAACATTTGCTTGGTTTTTTCATGTTTTAAAGTTGTAATTTAATTTGATGTTGAAATTGTAAGATTTTTTTATATAGTTTTATTTTTAATATATCATGGGAACATGTGAATTAATTTGAAATTAATTAAATGAATTTAAAATTAATAAAAACACTCATTAAACACTATATGCACACTTGCTTTTAAACAATAAAAGGACTTGTAAATGGATTTTGAATTTTTTGAAAATGACATTTTTTCCAAATTTTTAACATGAACCTTAATAAAATAGTATGAAGAAAAATTTTAAAATTTTTAAAGATTTTTTTGAAGATTTTAAGAAAATATTCTAAGAATATTTTAAGAATATTTCCCCAAAAGTGGTCACAAAAGTAGTTAAAAAGCAGGTGGGTGTGGCTTGTGTTACCCCATTTGCACCTAAAACAAAAAAATTACCAAATGAAAGGATGTCCAACATTAACCTTTGTTTTGTCAAATGTTGTCTTCTTGTCATTAAATGTTTCATCATATCAAAAAAAATGGATTGCCCTTCACTTCATTACTAATAATGTGTTAAAGTTATATCTCTTAAATTTTTGTCGATTTGGTTGTAACTACAAACATAATAAAACAAAGATAAAAACATTTCCTACTAAAATTTTTAAAACCCTAATTTTGTATGACACAACTTTCAAAACCCTAATATTAAAATTTTCAAAACCTATAACCATAATGTTATTTGCTTTAATTTTTACAAGCTTATGCAAACTGATTAGAAATATGTCATGTATGCAACAATTATAACAAAATAAAAATATAACAATAGAAAAAAAAAAAAAAAAAAAAAAAAACATGATCAAATCAACAACAATAGGAAACCAAATTCAATGCAAGAAAAAATTAGAGTTCCAAAAACTTGTTTTCCGTAAAAAATCGGATCCCAATGTTTAATGACCTCCATACCATTCTTTCAAGGGATGATTGTTTTCTTCCATCCTTGTAATGTTGACCTTTTTCCCAAAAAATTTCAACATCATTTTTTGTTTCAAATCAGAAAAATCACAAGTTAAATTATCCATAAATAATTATAGTTGGTTTCAACCAACTAAAACCATCATGAACTATGTCATCATGTTTCTTCCACTTAGGTTTGGGTTATAAGGACAAAAGGTGAGGATTTGGTTTTTCATCTAACCTTTTATGGGACATCGACGAGCTAATTCCTTGAAAGTTGTAATGACATTTTCCACAAGGTAGTCAACATAAGGTTTATAACAATCTGTCAAACATTTTGTCACATCAATTTGTCAATTTTTAATAACACCTTGGCAAAACCTAATAATTAATCCAATAGGTAGAAAAACTAAAAAAAATTCCTCAAACCCTCTTTTTGAAGTTTAGAATAGCCCCTGATTAAAAAACAATTATATAAAAATAGCCAAACCTCAAATTTAGTCTAGATGGAAAGGTGGGTTGGCATGTTAGTTGAAGAAACATGTTTTATTCTTTCTAAATTGAAAACACGTCAAATATTTGAATAATCTTCCCAAGCTTAGCATTAAACATTTATAATGTAGCTTCGTCATCGAAAACCTTGACACAATGATATTTAACAATAATAAAAATATTAAATGACATTGTAAGAACAATATTTGTTTCAATAACGCATTAATTATGCCTTTGTCAAATCAACCTACTGATACTTCTTATCAATGATTAAATGCTACATCAAAACAAAACAATATTTCAAGTAAACTTAATGAACAACTAGAAACAACCACAAAAAAAACCAAAAACAAAAAGTAATAAGATCAAAAAAAATAAAATCACAAAGCTACATGAATGTATTTACTTAATTGGAAGGTACAAATTGCCATCTTTTTTGCAACCAAAAGAATAAATAGTGATAACATGTCAACTAGTTCCATAACAATATCTTTGTCTTTCAATAGATCAGCAATAGGTCTTTTTATGTTATAACCTCAAATTATTCGCCATTCATCAAATGTTTTCTTTGCCCAAACCTCTAAGTGTTCCTTGGCCCTATGACCACTTTTATTAACATTATCTAATTCCTTCTCATCCACTTCAAGAAATCGAAATTTTGGTAATACCTCATGAAGAACATATTCATCATCAACAATAATGAATGAATAATCAATAGCAGCAAATGTAAGATCAATAGTAGAAAGTGGAGGAGAAGGAAGTGCATTAGTAAGAGGTGCAATAATAAGAAATGCACTAGTAGGAGGTCCAATAACAAGAAGTGCATTAATAGGAAGTGCAACATTACAATGGATTGCAATATCAATAGACTTAGGACCAAAATCCGTAGAATCATTGACTACATCATGGACATTGAGGTCCTCACCTTCCAAAGAAACTAAAGGGTGTGAAAATGTGAAAATGCATCAACATTTGAAATTTGAGGGGAAAGAAACTCAAGAAGCTACAAAAAAATATTTGATCCATCATTAAACCATAAAATTGCACCATCTAAATTATTGCTAGTAGAGGGTGTAGAAGCAAATGTAGAAATAGAAGATGTAGAAGCAAAAGTGATTGTAAAAATAGAAGGTGTAGATGGTGCAATAACACTTGAACAAGAAGTTTCACCGTTAAACAACTAGTTAAGCGAGCTCATTATTGATTCTAGAAAACCTTCAAAAAATTCTTCTTCAATTGCAAACATTTCACAACAATGACATTTTTTGGAAACCAACTCATTGTGATTATGGAACATTATGAAACAAAAGGAAGATTGAAAAGAAAAAAAAAAGAAACAAAATTGAAAAGAAAAAGCTTACATGATATTGTAAAAGAAAAGACATAAATCAATATGGAAGAACCCTAAATAACATCTCTTCATTGTAGATGAGAAAAAATGAACATCACCATGGGGACCATTTTAAAAACTTACACACAAAATAAAGAAAATAAGAAGGTGTTATAAACAAAAAAAGATGAAATTGAAAAAAAAGAAAGTGATAAAACTCCACTATTCATATTTTCTTCTCCTCTATATTAAGCTCATGTACAAAAGTAGTAATGAGAAGTAGCAAAAATTGATTTCAACGTAAAGCTTGTTAAACTAAAAAAGCACATAATTCATAGGAAAAAAAGGATGTAGACAGTTTTACAAGCTATGTAACAACAATCGCTTTTACAACAAGGGGGCATAAAAAAACTGGAAAAAAAAAACACAACAAGAAATAATATCACAAGAGTTGATACAAACATTGACTTTGCAAGAAACATGTAAAGAAAAGCAACAAAATCTATGAAATAAAACAAAAAAATGAATTTTAAAAAAATACATTAAAAATATTAAAAAAAGAGGAGTTAGTGATGATGTTGCTGCATTGCCGATGTTTGCACACACTATCAACATCTACACACACAAGCTTTGACAAAAAGAAGGGAAGAAAGTGGAAGTGTGCTCCACTATAGAGCTCTTCACATAAACAAGAAATGAAGATGTAAAATATTTCATTGAAAAGTTCGTTCAAACAAAACTAAAGACACATTATGTTGCATTGGTGAACTCGCACAAATAAAGAAGCATTGTTTGAATGAATAAGAAATGGAGACATTGCATACACATGTCACCATCCGTTGCTTTAGGTTATGGCAAAGGTGTCGAAAGCAACAAAAATATAATAATAAAGTAAAATTAAAAAATATAAATGTGAACAAAAATAAAATAAATATACAATTGATCTTTGTATAGGAGAAGGTTTTATTAATAGAACCTTTCAAATTTTCAACCCCTTCCTTTGTCCTACTAACCTCAAGTGGGACCTCAAATTTAGAAGGTTTTGCCAATGAAACCTTCTCCTGTACAAATGAAAACACCTGCTAAGTGAAATGAGATTGAAGAAAAGGAGAGAAATGAGATCCTCTCACTTAACAAAACCTAACAAGTCCAAATTCCCCGAACCCCTCAGTCCAAAACCCTAAAAATAAAACTTAAACCCCTTGGTCCAATCCTAAAAAAACAAAACTTGGGTTACATCATGTAATCTCTATACTTCAAAAACAAAATAAATAAGGACTTAAAGCCATCCCAACCCACCAAAACAAAGAAAGAAAAAAAGAGATTTAATCCCCTATCTTGAGCTCGCCAAAACTAAATAAATAAATGGACAAGAGGTGAATAACAAGGTGAGACCCAAGTGTCATGAATTATATAATCTTTTAAAAAATCTTGATTCATGTTCAAAAACCTTTAGCATTCACAATGAAGCCAAAGCCTAGTAGTACTCTTTTCTGTGTTCAACAAGCCATCGCACTAATACTTACCCTAAGTTTATAATGAGGGCATTAACCCAGGTTGAAAATGGCCACAAGCAATTTTGGAAATAGAAATTTCATGTAGGCAATGAAAAAGCTTAGCCTGCATTTAGGGGTGCTAAGTCTTTTTCTTTTGGGTTTCGAGGGGGACGGTGGTATTTTTTTTTTTTGTCTAATCCCATTGTGTTTTAATCAAGTTCTCCAGGGTTCCCATCAAGTTCCCCAACTATTTCCCAAACATGATCCCAATACCACCTCAATTTTATCCCATATTATTGGTTGGCTATAGTTATTTTTCATGTATGTAAGGGGATGTCAAAGTGAAACATATCTAGGCTTCTATGTTGGGGAGTGCTCAATGTTTCAGAAATTTTGGGAATGGGCCAATGAATGTGGCTCCTTCAAAGGAGATTTTTTAAAAATCTGTGGGTGCAACTCCCATCTAATTAATACAAAAGATGAATAAGTGCCTTGACTACATTTGAGCTTCGTGCTACTACACACTACAGGCGACTATTTTTTGTTTTCATACGTTTTCATATGGTTTTCAATAATTCATCATTATTTATGTCAATGTCAAATTTAACTAAAATTAATATACATTTCATGGACATGAAAAGACACTTGTTAATTTTATTTTTCATATCCATGTTGGTGGATAAGGAAAAAGAGTGAGGTAGTTATAAAATGAAGCTAGTTATTAGGAAAGGTGAGATATAGTTATTAAGAAAAAATGAAATAATTAGGCTTGAAAATGAGGTAGTTGTTTTTGAAATTGTCTTTGCATGGATGAAAAGTTCACATGCATCAAACAAAAAATGAAACCACATTCAAATCATGGATGAAAACACATTCTATAGAAAATAAAAACAAGCTTTAATTCATACCATGTACCAAAAATCAGACAAGTGCAATGTCGAGAAGAGATGCCTAATATATACAAAACAACATTTTCAAAAATTAATTTCTTGCACACATACAAAAATAATAATTCACTTTTTGTGTTTTAATGAACCCCAAGAAGCTCAAAAAATGCCACTAGAAATTTTCTAGATTTGAACTTAAAATTTTCAAATCATCTCTTAAGTTTTCACTTCTTGAAACCCAAAACTCATTTCATCTGAAAACTAAATAAAGAACGAAATAAAAATTGCAATGCTGTAAATACAAATAAGTGCATCCAATTTTAGTTGTTTAAAGAAAAGTTTAAAAGAGTTTTTTAAAACCCTAGAAATAACTAAATAAATATTATTATTATTATTATTATTAAAAGACCAAACATGTAGGTGGATAATATCCTATTTGCGCAACCTTTTATTTGTTTGAACTTCGGATGTAGATGAAAATTTTCCAAAAAACCTAAAACCTTTAAAAGAGCCCCCTAAAAGAACCCATAGAAACAGAAAATAAAAATATAAAAGACCCGACATGTGGATGAATAATATCTATCTATGTGCACAACCTTTCATCGATATGGATGTCCAGAGACATTCAGAGGATGAAACGAGTTCATCCATTCTGTGTGTTGTACTTCGTTCGACAGTTTTGCATCCTACTTACGCTCAACGGTCAATAGTAACTAGTAAGTAGCCTTCGTCTCTAGTGAAGCAGACGAACGACGAAGACGAAGTGTGCGTTGTGGTGTATTTTGTGCGCTCGATTTTGTGTTTTCTGTTGCGGATTTGAAGGTCGCGTGCGGACAACAAAATTGAAGTGAAGAAGCGAAGGAAGTTTAAATCCATTTGTGGAAGAAGCAGGAATTAGTTTTTCCCCCTTTTTCCCCTAAATTTTCGTGACTTTTGCATTAGTGGAGAGTTTGATTTGAAGCAGAAGTGAAGCGCTTCAGAGGAAGCAGACCAAGAGGAAGTTTAGAACAGAAGTGTGCGTTGTGTTCTGTTTTGTGCACTCGATTTTAGTTTCCTGCTGTAGATTTGACAATCGCCTGCGGACAACGAACTTGAAGTGAAGAAGCGAAGCAAGCGCAAATCCATTTCTGGAAGAAGCAGGATTTTTTTAAACATATGTTTTTCCCGTTCTTTTGTAAAATTTCGTGACTTTTGCATTCGTCGAGAGTTTGATTTGAAGCAGAGGAAGCAGACGAGTAACAAGAAGAGAAGTCTGTTTTCTGTTTTGTGCCCTCGTTTTTGTTTTACGATACGGATTTGAAGATCGCGTGCGGACAACAAAGGAGACGAGGCAAGTGTATATCTATTTCTGGAAGAAGCAGGTTGTTTTTGGAGATATTTTCCCCGTTTTTCTGGCATTTGTCGAAATCTTGATTTGAAGTCGAGGGGGAGGAATGTGAGGCCGACGAGAAGTTGTAAAGGGTTGAGAGCGATGTTCGTGCGTGGAGGTAGCAGGTGCAAGGAAAGAGGTGGAGTGTATCTGCTTTTGTGGCGGTAGTAGTTGTCGTAAGGAGGAAGATAGAAAGCAAGGGAGAGAGAGGAGTAAACATGGTCACCAGAGCTGCATCTGTCAAACAGCTTCGTTCCTCGGTTGCTAAAAGTCCTCCTAAGAGAGCTCCGCTTAAGGAGGTCAATCTTCAGGAGGAAAGAACTCCTGCGGGAAAAGTGAGGGGGAAGAAGAAGGAAGAGACGACGGAAGTTGCTGTTGCTGCGGAGATCGTGCAACCTGGCGGTCCTGGTGCAAGAACTTCAAGCAGCGAGTTCGAGGGATGGACGATGGAGCAATATGCAGATCTACAGAAAGCTTATGCAACGGTTCGACCAGGACCGAATTTCTGGCAAGAAGTGGCTCGGCAGGTGCAAATCTCCATCTCCCTGCACCGATCCGTTTGATGCGTTTTCTGTTTTCTCTCCGTCTTCGTCGCTGACAAGGGGATCTGTCTGTGTACATTGTGTAGGTCTCTGGCAAGACGGCCAAGGAATGCTTCGACAAGATATACGCAGCATATCCAACGCCCCCTGCTCCACAACCGAGAGCACGACGAACGCGCATCAGGAACTCGCCTCTAGTCCCTTCTTCCTTGTCACCGACGCTTGCTGCTGGAGCAAAGAAGACGACGACAGGGAGGTCATCGTCGATTGGAAAAAAGAGGAACATCCGTTTACAAGCACGGAGAAATGTTCGCGAACTTCTTCGGCAACAGCAAATCGAAGATCGAGGCTACGAGGGAGATTCTTTTGCGGAGCTCGAGAATTTGAACAATGGCAGCAGCAACCAAAGTAGTATGGATGACGCAAAAGAAGGCGCTGCTCTTCTTCTTCATCATCACCACAAGAGTCTTCGGTCGACTTTCTCTTTCGCGCTCCCTCGTCACAACACCTTGCACGAAATTTCGACACCTGGTGGTGGCGGCGACACTACTACTGCATCATCTGTTTCCAGCCCGGAGGTACTGAAGAAACTGAAGGATCAATGGCAGCATGACAAATACCTGGACATCATTCATGTGCGCCAGAAGGTTTGCAAGAGGAGGAAGAAAGGGGAGCCTACTACGGTAATGCCACCACAGTCACACATGTATTTGAACAGTTTCCAGACTGCAAAAGTGGCAGTGATGGAGGGAGCTAAAGACATTCTGCGCTCAGTGAAGCTCTTAGAAGAAGATGGGGTACAACCAAATGCTTGCAACTCATTTAGTGATCAAGAAGAGGACCAAGGATATCATACAGAATTCTCAGGAGAAGAATAAGCTGTTGAGTAGACTCTCTGAGCTTTTATAGTAGAAGACAGAAACTCAGTAGAATCTCAAACCTTTTGTTGAGTTTTCTCTGCCAATTTATTTCACAGATACCCACTGCTGATGAAGTCAATGGGAGGATGTTACAGTAGCTGTTCTGTGTACCTATACACATTGCCGTTGAAAGTCTCCAAATATTGATGCATGTGGGTGTCAGTGTCATCCAAACCACTTGGTTCTGTTCTTGTTCTTGTTTTTCTTTCATGTTTAGAGCTGGCTTCCCTCATGTTCCTCTTTGCTTGCTGATATGTTGTGATAGCTGTTCTATACCATATATGTTGCGGTTGAAACACTCTAAACATGTGTGTGTGTGTGTGTGTGTCATGGTTGTCCAAAAAAACTCCTTTGTTTTGATTTTGGGTTTTCTTTTCTGCATCCTCTAAATTGTTCTTTAGAGTTGGCTTTCCTCATTTTCCTGTTTGCTTGATGATATATTGTCAGATCTAAGAATCTTCATAACTTTATTTTTAATCAAATCATCTCTCAATTCTGTTCAGGTTCGTCTTGAATTGTAAGTATGGTGAATTGCTGGACTTAGCTGGCCACCCAGTGTGTATTCAAGAGCATTTCCCTGGTTAAGGGATCATCACAACCCTAGTCAGTAAACCGGCTCCCAACTGTCTAAACATGTTGAATGTTTTTACAACAGATGACATTGCTATGATGAGAGCAAGAGCTCAGTCATTGTCCCTGTATGCTCTCAATTCTAGAATTCAATAAGAAAGTTGAAGGAAATTTGAAGTTCATCTCATGTTGTTGTGTCTCTGAAACTCTATCCATCCTCCGTATTGATCTCGTTGAGTTGAGTGACAGGGCTCAGAGCTTCTCAGAATGCGAAATTGTAGCTGAAGAGATACATGGGTACAACAACCCATGATGGATAGAAGCCCAGTTTTTTTAAAGAGTTGGTGGAAAAGGTGAATCATGTTCAGAGGTACCCTTCCTGATTGAAATTTCCTCTTACAAAAACAGTGGACAACCTCAAAGCTTGATGTCATGAAGCTTGATGTAATTATCAATCAATTTTGGAAAGGCTGTTGGGTGAACACAAAAACACCTGTTGTTCAGAGACTACAGAAAGAATGCAGTTTTGATTTGGTCCCATATGTTGAGGAATGTTTGCCTGGTGTGTTACCTATGAGCAGTTTGCCCCATAGCCTCGGTAATGTTATTGACCTCATAAAGTTTGTAGGTCAGGAGTTTAAAACATCCAAAGAGAAGCTGGTGTGACCCAGCACCTATCAACACACCACCCCCACTTTCCTGTTTTGAGGTGATCCAGTTGGATGTGTTAGAACCCCTGGCTCACATTTAGAACCTTCAGCTATGGGGAGGCTAAGTGGGAGCAAGAAACCAACTTAGGACCCTTACCTAGAGTGTCTTCTTGTCCGTGCATAATACATCTATGTTGGTGCATTCATGGGTGCTAGTTAAGTTTGGCCCATTGGATCTAAGTATTAAGAAGCCAATGTAGGACCTTTACCTCTAATTATTGAGGTTTGTTTGGTCGTTAATGGTGTCGTTGCAATAAATTTTTACAATCCACAAATGTTATAATATGTTATATGCCACCTTTTCATAATGCAAGTTGATGCTAGGAATATGTTCCAAGGAAAGAACAAAAGGTTTATATACCATAACAAAGACCATGGCACAAGCT
>Ga0209611_10008063_pt1 | contig 16652 bp, 9 predicted proteins | sample S1TSphgellanicum_3_FD_187693 | JGI IMG/M metagenome (GOLD analysis project Ga0209611, IMG submission 187693) | Host-associated microbial communities from peat moss isolated from Minnesota, USA - S1T2_Fc - Sphagnum magellanicum MG (SPAdes) (version 2) | ecosystem: Host-associated > Plants > Peat...
GGAATCTAACTTTAAACCCCAAATTGCACACTAATTTGTAATAAAGATGGCATCACAAAAAGGAACAACACAACATGACAAAGTTGTGTGTATTCTCCTATATGCCAAGAGTGATAGGTATGTTCGAAAAAGATTGTCAATAAATTATTGCAACCAAATCACAATCCACAAAGATGACATGTGGGGTAGTTGCAAGATACGGTGGTTCATTTTTTCATGACATTTTATTTTCTACATATTGTATTGTATTCAAACATCATAAACATATGGTGAAATCATCAAGTGACAAAAACATTTACAAATTGAAATTGTTAATTTGAATAAGAATATGCACATAATGATGAAATTCAAAAAATATACAAAAAAATATAGTCATGAATTTTCATTAAGTTATTACAATCATAGTAATTAATTATGATTACTATAAAAATGTGAATATTGTGTAATGCTAATAATTGTTATCCATAAAGAAGTAATTTTAAGTTAGAAACACAATATTTTACAATAATTACATTCATTATTTTAATTATAATATAATTATTAAAAAACTTAGAACCCAATTTAATTATAATTTTTATTGTATAAATAACTTCAATATTATAGAATTTTTTATGATGCTACTACTAAATAAATATAATATTAGTTTTAAATAATTAATTTGATTAAAATAAATTTATTTTTTATTTTTATTTTTATTATGGTGTAAAATTAATAAAATTTCTACATAAAAATTATTATTGTAAGAAGAACTATTCAGTTTCAATAAAAATATTATTGGTTTTACATAGCAATAATCTATTATAATTCAATTACTTTAATTACAACAAGTACATGAATTATTCACATTATAGTAAAATTACCATAAGAATTGTAAATGTTAATTTAAATTATAAATTATCATTATTATTACCAAGTGTAATTACGTATTATATTTTTTTAACTTAATTTTTAGCATTTGTAAATTTCAAGAATCAAACTTCCAAATTTTATGTTGAAAGAATAATTATTTATTGTTTTAAGTAATTATGAATAATATATATATTATTTGACAATAATGATGATAATTACATTAATTAGTGGAACTACATTATGATTGGTGTAAAAAGATTAAATATGGAGTTTGATTTTAGATCTTAAGTTCTAAATAATTTGATCATTTATATACATTTTTCGGTAATTAATTTAATCACAATAATTCTTTGATAATTATTGTACTTTTTTTTCAATACACCTATGGATGATTGATGTATTGTCATCTTTACATATATCTTAATATGAGGTCAATATATAATAATAGTTTTTTCAAACCATGCTTAATTAATCACGAGAATAATACATACATATATATACCATTATGAATGTGGAGTACATGATGTATACATAAGGCTTACTATACATAATCGTTAGTTACCATGATATAAAACACATGACACCCTATACAAAATTAGTCACATACATAACTTAATGTGTAAATAAGTGTTAGTTATCATTTTTTGTAACTAATGGGCCATATGAAGGCCTTCTAAGAAGAAAATAACATGAAAAATCATCAAATTGGAAAAATGAAAACCTAAAAATAGTTGCAACATAGTCATAAATGTGACCAAAAAATGTGTGATGTGATTTTTAGTCACAAATGTAACCAATGTTAGTTGTAAATGACAATTAGTCGCATGTAATCACAAATCATTGGGTCACATTTTAGCCTTTTTCTATTAGTGACAATGTTTCTATTGATGAAAAGATCATTTTTTTTCTTGGGCATCAAGCTCTACTTGTCCATATATATTTTCTCATGCATTGAACTATAGAGAAAACTAGTTTTATTATGTTAATTTTTTCTCGATACCAAATGTCTTTTAATAGGGAGGTAGGTGAAAGGTCACATCCCAATGTGAATAATGTTTTCTTGTAAACTAAATCATTTTTTCCTACCATCTATTGCAAAACATAGGATTTGAATGTTTTTGACAAATCATCAAATAACTTGATAGTTTTCAAAATCTAGTTGTGGGGGTCTTTCAAAGGAAAAAAACATATTTTCATCATTATGATTTTGTTGGCTTTGACAACCTCAATAAATATTTGTTTCTTAAAACCAGAACTATGCATATACCAATGTTTGTAAAGCATGGCACAATGGTTGTTGTCATGTTTACTAAATAACATTTGCAATTAAGTTGTGGACATAATATGTAAGACTATTCAACATTCGTTTTTTGCCTTCAACTTGTAATCATAGTCGAAAAATAGTCTTGATGTGCACTTACAACAAAGACATTAGTCCCAATCTCAATGTCATCCATCAATGTGTGATCTATCATCCATCACTATGTTTTGTAATCGACCAAAGTAGTTGAACATGGGACACATCACCCAGAAAGGTTTGACTATAGACTATGTAAATTTCCAAGTCAACATTTTGACTAGAATTCAATTGTAGACCATGGGGGTGCTTGAACATTCCATGAGCTACAAAATATTTGGGATATGCCTTCATTTGTCCACCAAAAGAATAGGTGGCTCAATTTACTTGGAAATTGTGAATAATTTTTTTAAATATTCAAAAAATACAATTGAAATGTAGTCGAAGATGATGTCAAGTTGAAAGCAGGTTGGTGGAAAAAAAAGGGTTTTTTACTAATGATACAATTGGCAATGGATGAAAGTAATTATCTCAAATAATAAATTAAGTTCCTTGAATACATTAAATTGGCCAATAAACGTAAGTAATTCCTATAAGCTCATACAAATTAAACTCCCACAATTAAAACTTTTGGAGTGCATTTAATTGGCCAATGTACATGCAAATAATTCTTGTAAGTTGAAGCATTCACACAAATCAAAATTTTCAAGTGCACTCAATGACTAATAGGTGAAACTAGTTATTTCAAATTGGAACACCTTGACAAATGAAACACTTTAAGTGCATTCAATTTGCCCATAGATGAACATATTGTTTTGATGATGCTTTCAAGTTGTAGAAGTTTTATAAGTAAAAATTTGGAGTGCATTCAATTGGTCAATAAATGAAGGTAGTTCTTTCAAGTTGCAACACCTTGACAAATCAAATTCTTGGAGTGCATTCAATTGACCAATAGATGACGATAATTTATTCAATTTGGAACACCCATTCAAATCAAGCTTTTGGTGTGCATTCAATTGGCCAATAAATGAAGGTAGTTCTTTCAGCTTGCAACACCTTGATAAATCAAATTCTTGGAGTGCATTCAATTGACCAATAGATGACAATAACTTTTTCAAGTTGGAACACCCATTCAAATCAAGCTTTTAGGGTGCATTCAATTGGCCAATAGATGAAAGTAGTTATGTTGGGTAGTTATGTTGGGACACTTCAACAAACCAAGCTTTCGAAGTGCATTCAATTAGCCAATACATGAAGGTAGTTCTTTGAAGTTGGAAACTTGCACAAAACAAGCTCTTGGAGTTCATTCAATTGGCCAATAAATGAAAGTAACTCTTTCAAGTTGGAACACCCCCACAAATCAAGCCCTTGGAATGCATTCAATTGACCAATAGATGAGGTAGTTCTTTCAAGTTGGAACACCCTGACAAATAAAGCCCTTAGAGGGCATTCAATTGATCAATAGATGAAGGTAGTTTTTTCAAGTTGGAACACCCTAACAAATCAAGCCCTTAGAGTGCATTCAATTGATCAATAAATGAAGGTAATTATTTCAAATTAGAACACCCATTCAAATCAAGCTTTTGGAATGCATTCAATTGACCAATAGATGAAGGTAGTTCTTTCAAATTGGAACACCCTTGCAAATCAAGCTTTTGGAGTGCATTCAATTGACCAATAGATGAAGGTAGTTCTTTCAACTCAAAACACTCTCGCAAATTAAACTCTGAGAGTGCATTCAATTGGCCAATAGATGAAGGTAGTTCTTTCAAATTGGAACACCCCCATAAAGAAAGTTCTTGGAGTGCATTCAATTGGCCAATAGATGAAGGTAGTTCTTTCAAATTGGAACACCATGACAAATCAAGCGTTTGGAGTGCATTCAATTGGCCAATAGATGAAGGTAGTTCTTTCAAGTTGGAACACCATGACAAATCAAGCGTTTGGAGTGCATTCAATTGGCCAATAGATGAAGGTAGTTCTTTCAAATTGGAACACCATAACAAATCAAGCCCCTGGAGTGCATTCAATTGACCAATAGATGAAGGTAGTTCTTTCAAATTGGAACACCCCCATAAAGAAAGTTCTTGGAGTGCATTCAATTCACCAATAGATGAAGGTAGTTCTTTCAAATTGCAACACCATGAGAAAGAAAGCCTTTGGAGTGCATTTAATTGATCAATATATGAAAATAGTTCTTTCAAGTTAGAACAACCCCACAAATCAATCTCTTGGACTGCATTCAATTGACCAGTAGATGAAGGTAGTTCTTTCAAGTTGGAACACCCCCATAAATAAAGTTTTTGGAGTGCATTTAATTGACCAATAAATGAAGATAATTCTTTCAAGTTGGAACACTCGCTCAAATCAAGTTGTTGGAGTGCATTCAATTGGCTAATAGATGAAGGTAGTTTTTTCAAGTTGGAGCACCATGACAAATCAAGTGTTTGGAGTGCATTCAATTGGCCAATAGATGAAGGTAGTTCTTTCAAGTTGGAACACCTTGACAAATTAAGCCCTTGGAGTGCATTCAATTGACCAATAGATGAAGGTAATTCTTTCAAGTTGGAACACCCATTCAAATTAAGCCCTTGGAGTGCATTCAGTTGACCAATAGATGAAGGTAGTTCTTTCAAGTTGGAACACCCATTCAAATTAAGCTTTTGAAGCGCATTCAATTGGCCAATAGATGAAGGTAGTTCTTTCAACTCAAAACACTCTTGCAAATTAAACTCTAAGAGTGCATTCAATTGGCCAATAGATGAAGGTAATTCTCTCAAGTTAGAACACTTGCACAAATAAAGCCCTTGGAGTGCATTCAATTGGCCAATAGATGAAGGTAGTTCTTTCAAGTTGGAACACCCATTCAAATCAAACTTTTGGAATGCATTCAATTGACCAATAGATGAAGGTAGTTCTTTCAAGTTAGAACACCCCCACAAATCAAACTCTTGGAGTGCATTCAATTGAACAATAAATGAAGGTAGTTCTTTCAAGTTGGAACACCCTGACAAATCAAGCTTTTGGAGTGCATTCAATTGACCAATAGATGCAGGTAGTTCTTTCAAGTTGGAACACCCTCGCAAATCAAGCTTTTGGAGTGCATTCAATTGACCAATAGATGAAGGTAGTTCTTTCAAGTTGGAACATTCGCTCAAAATAAGCTTTTGGAGTGCATTCAATTGACCAATAGATGCAGGTAGTTCTTTCAAGTTGGAACACCCTCGCAAATCAAGCTTTTGGAGTGCATTCAATTGACTAATAAATGCAGGTAATTCTTTCAAGTTAGAACATTCGCTCAAAATAAGCTTTTGGAGTGCATTCAATTGATCAATAGATGAAGGTAGTTCTTTCAAGTTAGAACACCTTGACAAATCAAGCCCTTCGAGTGCATTCAATTGACCAATAAATGAAGGTAATTCTTTCAAGTTAGAACACCCATTCAAATTAAGCTTTTGGAGTGCATTCAATTGACCAATAGATGAAGGTAGTTCTTTCAAGTTGGAACACCCTGACAAATCAAGCCCTTCGAGTGCATTCAATTGACCAATAGATGAAGGTAGTTCTTTCAAGTTGGAACACCTTGACAAATCAAGCCCTTCGAGTGCATTCAATTGACCAATAGATGAAGGTAGTTCTTTCAAGTTGGAACACCCTCCCAAATCAAGCTTTTGGAGTGCATTCAATTGGCCAATAGATGAAGGTAGTTCTTTCAAATTGCGACACCCTTGCAAATTAAGCTTTTGGAGTGCATTCAATTGATCAATAGATGAAGGTAGTTCTTTCAAGTTGGGACACCCTGACAAATTAAGCCCTTCGAATGCATTCAATTGGCCAATAGATGAAGGTAGGTCTTTCAAATTGAAACACCATGACAAATTAAGCTCTTCGAGTGCATTTAATTGGCCAATAGATGAAGGTAGGTCTTTCAAATCGAAACACGATGACAAATCAAGCTTTTGGAATGCATTCAGTTGACCAATAGATGAAGGAAGTTCTTTCAAGTTAAAACACCCCCACAAATCAAACTCTTGGAGTGCATTCAATTGAACAATAAATGAAGGTAGTTCTTTCAAGTTGGAACACCCTGACAAATCAAGCTTTTGGAGTGCATTCAATTGACCAATAGATGAAGGTAGTTCTTTCAAGTTGGAACACCCTGACAAATCAAGCCTTTGAAGTGCATTCAATTGACCAATAGATGAAGGTAGTTCTTTCAAATTGGAACACCATGATAAATCAAGCTCTTGGAGTGCATTCAATTGGCTAATAGATGAAGGTATTTCTTCCAAATTTTTGCATTCTGCCAAATCAAGTATTCGTAGTTGTGAATAAGAAAACAAATTATTTGACAATTTTTCCATCATGCATTTTTTAAAACATAACCATTTAACATTATTCAAATTTTGTCGTTGGATAAAAATTTCCACGATAGTTGGTGAAGCTTTTGTTAGGTCAACCAACCTAAGGTTGCAAAATCCCTTTGAATCAATTTGGGACAACAAAGGCAAATTGGCACATTTTTTCAATGAAATGCCCTCTAAACGTTCCACCACCTATCACAAAAAATGAAAACAAAAGGATTATCAATACAAAATAACATTTCATCTTAATGCCAAAATTTATTTAAAAAACATGTATTTATAAAATCAAAATTCAAAACTAAAATGTTTGTTTTTTGACATTAAAAAAAATCATAGGAAATTGAAATCAAATTATAGGATTGAAATAGTAGAATGACAACCTCATCCTTTTGTAAAAAATGATCTGATTGATTTGATTTCCATACAAATCGATTCATAATTGGTACTTGCATTGCAATATTTTGACCCATGTCTCGTAATTGGTCATGTATGTACAAGATTCCACCTTCTGCCCATTCGATTAAAGATCTATCTCGTAAATTTTGTAATCCAAGTTTTGGGTATAAATAATCCCCACTCCATGCTCGATAAATTCTACTTATTTTCAAACCACCCAAAAAACAAGCAATATCCAAAAACATGTTTTTATGTTGTTCATCCAAATGGTCATAAGAAATCCTCAATTTACTCCAAAGCTCTTCATTATCATTGCCCCCTGTCAAACTTTGCCCACTTTTCAATGTGCTTAATGCATCTTTCCAAATTTCAATTTTTTTATTATTGCATAAAAAAGAACCCAATACTTTAAGACTTAAAGGGAGCCCCCCACAAGCTTTTATAATCTTCATACATATATCATTGAAATCTTTTGTTGGAACATGATTTGCATTACCGAATGCATGGAACATAAAAAGTTCCCTTGCTTGCTCTTCCTTTAAAGGTTTCATGACCACTTTTCCATCCTCATTTACATGAGATTTCAAAATTTGCCAATTTCGACAATTCATAAGTACTTTGCTTTTAGAAGTTGGATTCTTGGCAGCCTTATTAATGAAAATTGGCAAAGATGTAAGGTATTTCGCCTTAACAACATTATCCACCACCACCAACACTTTCTCCGATATCATACATTGTTTAATTTTGTTGAAATGTTCTTTATTCACATTTTCATCTTTGCATAACCTTTTGCCACACAAATCATGTAGGAGTTGTTTTATGACATCATTGATATTATCCTTTGAATTCACATCCTCCAAAAAACTAAATTTGTCATATTCGTTGTGGAACAAATGATAGAATTTTTTGCACAAAGTGGTCTTCCCAATCCCACCCATTCCAACCAAACCAACAATAGATTCCTTTTGTAACAAAATGTTTATGTCTTTTGCTTTGTCAATCAATGCCACCTCATGACATGGCAAAGGCGGAAGCTCTATATTTTTCTGTCAAAATTCACAAAATATAGGTCATTTATATATTATTTTTCTTATTTAATAACCAATATATATGACATTGCATATGCGATACACATGAAGTGTGCTATAAACTAATGTGTTTCAAATTACATGAACATATATGAAATCAAAAAAATCAAAATTGATGTTTTTACCTGCATACATATTCTTAAACATTTTAACAATAAAGAATAGCTTGGATGATCCTTGTTTGGTGGCTTGCAAATTGTCAAATGATTAGCATCCTCAATTTTGTAATGGTTGTTGTTTGACAATTGAATAGCTGACACATATGGCACTAAAATTCCCTGCACGTGTAAAAGATTAAAGTAATGGAATTCATTGATTTGTTTGTTCACTTTTTTTTTAATTTATAGACCAAATGGTGGCGGAAACTATAACTTAAGAACTATTGATGTTTGAATAATAATGAAATATTGTGTACAAGTAATTTCCTTCAACCCTTTGGAAAGCAATTTATATAAATACATCACAAAGTTATTAGTTTTTAATCTCAGGAATCTTACATGTTTTAAAGATGTTATGATTTTCTTTTAAATATTTATGTGGAATTGATTTGATGAAGGTAAATTTAAAACCTATTTCCTGATGTTTGAAATCAATCACATTTCATTTCCATTAATTGTAATTCATGAAACAAAGTTCATAAAACACATGACCCATTCACCACATGAATATATTTAGAAGTGTTAAGTACATGATCCCACACAAGTTTTGACAATACAAAAAATGTTCAACTAATGAACCAAGTTCGATAACTTTCAATCTGATATAATGAAAATTTTACCCAATTCTTGTCGATTGGTAATCCTTCGCCAAATTCATAAATGTTGACGTTTTCAGGAACAACATCTTTAAACTCCTTTGAAAGGGACTCCATTTGTTGGTTGAAAGGTTTTAAATTTCTTGAAAAACCAAGTTGGGCAAAATATTTGTTGAATGTGTTGATGTGTTGACATTGCCAGTTGAAATATTTTGATAAATTTTCAGTAGCACCAGAATGTGGTACACCATAAAATATTACACCTCTGACATTGTTCAAAAATGTTTTACAACATTTTTTTATTTCATCATCCAAACCATTTTTTGGCCTTTGATATACATGTTTGCGAGCTTCAACCACCAAACTTTTCAGTACAAGACCTCCAAGACTGTAAGCAACTAATGCCACTGGTCCATCCCAAAGGGATTGATAACTACAAAATATTCCACAATGCACCAAAATTCCATTATCAACATTATATTAACATGTACAAATTCATCCTATTATACTTGGGGCATTTTTCCAATTCACACATGACCTAATCCATAAGTTTATAATTGATTTGCTTGTCCTATGTCATTTTTCATTTATTGATTCCATTAATCTACCTAGAAAATGTGACAACCATGTTTTGGTAAAGCAATTATTATGCACAAGTATGTAGGTGTGTACATTCTTTTGTTAATGTACAACTCATATTCTATGTGTTATGTTGGAAATATAGTTGAAAATGTATATATATATATATATATATACTATGTTTTTAAATAATTTTTTTACAATGAAATGGATGAAAATTATCTACACATGTATTAATTTAATTTAATTCAATTGCATTAGCAAAGATAAATTCAAAAAACACGAACTGAAAATTGCCATAAAAACCAAACTAGTTTTTCCATGAATTTATAATATGAACATAGACTTTGCTATTATCCTCAAACAAGAACATTTGCATTTAAGCCCCATTTTATGTTCTCCCACATGAATCTAACAATTCAAGTCAATTGAAACTTGTTGGTGTGTATCACAATACTAGTACACATGAACAATTAACTCATGCAAGACATGTAAGAAATTCTAAAGATGTAAAAAATTAGATTTAATGTACACATGGAATAGTAATTAATGTGTCCATAAATAGAGAAGATTGTCACACCTTGAATTTGCAATCAAACTTTGAATGAGGTTTTTACCAATTTCAGTCACATCATTGTGAACACTTCCCACAATGTTAGAATCATAGGACAATGATAAAATTCGAACATCGTTGTTCAAGTCTTCGGGTAACCACTTTTCTGGCCAACATATGCACTCTTTGCTATCATTGGTGGGACGTGTTGTCCATGTTTCCTTCCATTCATCATTCGTGCCAAAAGTAATCCCATGAAAAAAAACGATGGTCAAGTTTGGATTACTGGAACTGCAAGTGGGATTTAAATCATGCACTAGATATTCCTGCAAAGAAAATGAAAACGAGTCAACACAATTTTTCATACATTTGTTGGAAATTATTTGACTATACATGAAATAAGAAAAATGCAATATACAAATTATAGAATTTAAACAAAGGCAATAATTAGTTGAAGAGATTAAGCTGAACAAGATGACAATAATAGATGAATTGGAGAATACCAAATCTATCTTGTATGACTAACAAATGAAGATCATTCACTTGTCATAGACCTCAAAGTTTGACAATATAATTCAATAAGTAAATGTTGTTACATAGTAGGTGGAACGCATGCCAAACAATAAATGTTAATGCTAAGGATTGGATTCTTTCAAATTTGGGTTAATTAACTAAGCCATCTAGTTTGGTTCACTTGTATTTCATGACATTTTCCCCAACATTTGGGCCTCTAAGAACTCTGATGGTCAAGGAATTGGGACACAAACCCAATAAGAATGTCCAAGAACATTTTAATAATTTGCTTTAGGTTGTTGGATTAAGAGTACACATTGAACTTAACTAATAATCTATAATGAAAGTTCCAATCCTTACAAGTTCAATATGTTCTTAGTCAATGCCAAATTTTGACAAATTTCCTTTTCACTAATTCTACTTGTTATAGCAAACGAGTCACCGACCTAATGTAAGAGGCTATAATGATGACTCCATTTCGTATTGTTTTAAACATCATTTCATATTTTTTTATCTAAACAACCAGACTGGAAAGTAAGCAAAGTAAAAATGTACAACAAGGAAAGCTTGTAAATGATTAAGGACATTCAGGTACCCTAGTGGCTAAAGGGTATGGTTGCTATTGGTTGGGAGTTCAAATCTGAACTAAACCTCCTTCTTTTGATACTTTGTGAGGACAATAAGCTATCATGGTTGTAAGGGTCAAGGAAAATTTTCAACACCCAAACAAAATTTCCAAAAGAAAAAGAAAAATCAAACTTCAACGTGTAACTTGGGAAAGCCCAAGAAAAAACTGGGCAAAAAAAGCTCATCATAAGGTCAAGAAGAAGCACCACATTGTTGTGCCATCCAGAGCTTGAAGGAGCATTTTCAGCGGGGACCAAAGGTGTCTCAATCGCAGCAGGGGTTGGCACAACATCTCTCTTCCTTTTTGGTGGCCCTTCAATCGCAGCAGGGGTCGGCACAACATCTCTCTTTCTTTTTGATGGCCCTTCTGACAGATCAATTCCTTTTCCCTTGAGGCCATATGAATTTCCCATATTTCGCACTATTGAAATTCCTTTTGCTCACTGCTCTCATAAATATTTTTCTCTTAACCTTTTGCTCTCATATAACCTCCTACAAATCCTTTGCCATCCCAATAGCATACACAGGGTATGAGGGGTGTCCCTCAAATCACAGATTCCTGCAAGCTAAGCTGATCTTTCCACTAGATCTCTCCAAGAAACATCAACCCGTTTCCTCCTCAGGATCTCCCTGGAATTCTCACACTCTTCTCTCACTCCTTTTCGACTTTTCTTGCAGATGTTTCTTCTTCTTCATTTTCTGCTCGCCCAGAAACTTCTGGAAGGGTTTTCCTGCGACTTTTCAGACTGTCGCATAAGCGCGTTACCGATTTCTTCGCTACTGAACAAATCATTACTTTCTTTTGTGGAACACGTCTCTATTTTCTACTCATAATTGAGGATGGAGTATGCAACGTCACCTTGAGACTTGTCAAACACGCTTTACTTTTTCCCTCTGGCCTCCTCCATTATTATCATCATGACTTTTGTTCACATCCACACATCGAGTTCTCTTTTACCAAAAAACTATGGCCGAAAAAAGGCTAAGTCACAAATTTAAAAAGTGCGAAAGTCAAATTCTTTTTGAGATTCTCAATAGCCGAAATTCAATCAAATTCAAAGAAAACTCGTCAAATTTCCTTACATGGTTTTGAGTAGGTAGCCAAAATAAGAGAAATATGTTTTAAAATGCCATATTTAGCTCATAGCCAAATCTGACCAAATCTTCCTACCGATGATAGCCACTTGGGCTATATCTCAAAATTCACCCAAAAAATTATTCATCCACACGTTTCCTGCTGTTGGCTGATTTCACCCGGTGCATTATTGAGGCGCTCTGCCAGAGCTCATGTTGCAGGCAATGCATGATTAATTGGGCCTTGGGCAAAACGGCCAGAGTGAATTGACCCCCACATTGGTATCACTGTAAAAACCCTCAAAACTCATTTAAATGGCCATATTAGGCCCCAAATTTTATAGATTTGGACTTTGAGACCCTGATTTAGTGTAGGGAAGTGATATTTATAAATATGTAGAATATTTATGGGCAATTTAAATGGGCTTTGTGGTTTTTACCATGATCCCAATCTGAGGGTCGATTTGCCTTGGGCGGGTGAACCTGGCCTACACTAGAACCACCGTGACAATCCCAAAGTTTTGGGGGGCAGCTTCAAAACATTATAGATACATGTAGCGTCCTTAGAGCATCTGCAAACACCGCTTTTCATTAAATCTTGCAGCATGACAGCATTACTCATGCTCCACTCCTGTATTTATGTCGATTTTGCAGTGGTCATTTTAACCCCTTTAAAAGCTTTTTTCTACTATGCACTTGGACGGTGACTAATACTGGTCCAGATGTAGAGACATAAATGGTCTTTCGTGTGTTTAACGGGACTTTTATGACGGTTGCGGGTGAGGACAATGATCATTAAACACTATTGTATTTTCACATAAAGGAGTTGTTTGCAGTTTTTGGGGTGGAGATGATCTTAGACAAAATCATGGTCTCTAAATCGACAAAGACAGAGGCCTTGATGAAGAAGGTGAGTGTACCAGTGTAGGTGCTGGTTCGCCATGGCCAATGGCTCCGATTAGAGGAGCCTGGGGTCCTAAGGAAAAATTACATGGACGGTCATAGCAAATAAAGTTGGAGTGGAAAAACAAAAGAAAATTTTGTACAGAGGAGTGATTTTTCTTGGTGAATTTTCGCACTGTGACTACAATTGTTTTTGAAGAAATTGGGAAAAGTCGTATTAATAGTGTGAATTTGAGAATAAAATGCTCAAAATATGGAAAAAAATCGACAAAGTTTACAAATCAAAAAAAAAAAAAAAAAAACACTGGTACAGAGGTATATATGTGTGCAATCTAATTAAATTACAGAAAAACATGTTGTCTAAGGGTGACTTTAGACGAGGGTCCAGGGTCCAGGGACCAATGAATTCAAGCAATCTTATTGGTCAAAAGCTTTAAATTGGTCCCAAGGCCTTTAGACGAGGGTCTAAGACCAAAAAGTGGCAAATTGAGGCTAATATGGCACCTGTTTTGGAGGGAAAATCAATTGGTTGGGGCCAAAAGACAGTGCTAAAAGGAGAGCTCCTGATTTGGAGAACCAAGAATCAGGCTAGGAACCCAGGTACACTCCAACTCAAGGATTCAATTTGCTTCACATGAGTCCAAATTGGTTCCTAGGAAATTGGACCCCGGGACCCTCGTCTAAAGTGGGCCTAATGGTGTTTTACTGCAAGACCCTTCTGACTCCTTATGTGGAGAACCACAATCAGCACGATTGACATCTGGTGCAAAGTGCAAACATGTTGGATCCGAGATCTGAGACCTTCGCCTAGTGAAAGCCAGTAACTTTCTGCTCATTTTTGGTTTTCTGACTTGCTTTGCGTTATGGTGCCTGCAACCAAGTCTGTTGTTTGTGAAGGAATTGGGGAAACCTGTAATTAATGGCCAGGCTGAACCTGCACCTACATCGATACATTCACCTTCTTGAATGAGCCCTTCCTTTCCCCAATAATAACTCCAAGACGCATCAAAGAAATATTAAATTTGAACTCACACACCCTGATTTAGTCTAAGGCCCGCATTACAATAGGAGTCAGCGCTGAAAAAACTTGGGGCCAACTTTGAGCATTTTTGGCTTTTTGTCTGGCCCAAAGTTCCTAATAAATGCTACAACATTGGCCACAAGGGTTGCAAATTGGCATCATGACATCAATCAAACGGGCAAACATCCTGGTTGATAACAAGGGATGTATCAAGCTTGCAGACTTTGGTGCATCCAAAAAGGTGGTTAAACTTGCAACGATCTCTGAAGCCAAGTCCGTGAAAGACACCCCTTACTGGATGGCTCCTGAGGTCATTCGTCAGACAGGTCATAACTGGCAAGCTGATATGTGGAGTGTTGGCTGTACTGTGATTGAAATGGCGACCGGCAAACCTCCCTGGAGCCAGCAGTTCCAAGAGGTAGCTGCATTGTTCCACATTGGAACTACAAAGTCACAACCTCCCATCCCTGAGCATCTTTCTCATCAAGGCAAGGATTTTCTCCTCAAGTGTCTCCAGAGGGAGCCCACACTGAGGCCTAGTGCGACTGAGCTTCTGAAGCATCCCTTTGTTCTCACCTGTGAGATTCAAGGAGGATTAGATGGCTCTGAGGACATACAACAACAAGCAGCAGCTGATGGTCATTTGCAGCAGCAGCAGGCAAATAGGGGAAACACAGAATTGCGATCTGTGAAAGGTACATGGAGACAGATTGGCCAGGACACCTGGAAGCCAACTGGGGTGCTTGGGAAGGGTTCGTCCTTTTCTTTCAGAGGCTCCCCATACTCGGTGAAGAATTCTGATAACATCAACTGGGCTTCCAGAAGGGTTGGGAATTCAGACATGGACGACCTTAATTGTTCTGTGAAGTTGGACTCTGTAAGGCTGGATTCTATCGAACATGATACTTGGAATGAAAGCTATAACCCGGTGTCAGAGCCATCATTTGTGGATGGCAACAACTGGAGGCTTCATCTGACAGCGAATGGAGGGTTCTCTATAGGAGGACCTGTTGCTAACGGAGATCTTGCAAGCATGGGGATCCCAGAATGTGAGCATAGTCTTGGGGAGAGGGGATGGTCTCTGCAGCAGCAGGAGGAAGATGAAGTGAGAGAATCCAAGATTCGTGCCTTCTTGGATGAGAAGGCTTTGGAGCTCAAAAGGCTCCAGACACCACTCTATGAGACCTCAATGAGGAGCTCCGAAATTCCTGCATCAACTGGGCCTGCAGAGAGCTTTATTGCACCTTTGAACCCTGCTATTGCAAAACAACAAATGCACAGCCCCAGCAAATCACCGGGCAGTCTCAGTGGAAGGTCAATTGGAATCAGAAGCAGCCAAGAGAGTGAGACGAGTGTGAGTTCTGGGAGCCCTAGTGGAACTGGAGCACCTTCTCCCAGTGTGAATTGTTCCCCTCTTTTGGAAATTCCGTCAGCAAGGTTGAATGAATGGAAAGGTCTTATTAATGACACACAGCAACCGCTACCAAGCCCTCGTCTGAGTTCTTGCCGCGTTGGTGTATGACACAAAGTAAACCTATGGCTAGCATGCATGCATGTGCTTGAGGATACAAGTTCTTCACCTTCACTTTTAGTTTATCCATTATGGTTACTCTTCCTTTTAAGATTGGAAGTGGGGATACGTTGGCCACTTGGGTGTAATCACAAGAATTGGAGGATAGATTTTCAGAGTTACTGGGGTTGCCGACACTAGCCTTTGGGGAATGTGGAGTTCCATTGGTTGGTGTTCTGTTTGGGGGGTCTGGGGATCATTTGAGCTTAGAGTACAGTAAATTGCAGTCCTGATTCCCTAGAAGAAGTTTAGGTCACTAAGACATTTTCCATACTTGTGGATTGTCTAGGAAAAAGTGCCTTACACATGACACATCCAGCTGTTTCTCCTTCTTTAATGTTCAGCATGGTTTAGTGGGGGCTCTGTCACATGGCCAAGTTGGTGCTACACAAAGTTGCTTTGTGCACTCCTGACTTGGCTCTGAAAATTGTTAAGTTTGGGTGGAGAGTTGCTGTGCATGTGCTAAAATTAGCACTGAAATGGTGCAGGAGACTTTTGTTGCCACATCAATTGTTGAGGATCTCCTATCTACAGAAGATAAGCAGTTGTCCTCAGGGGATTGAGACAGGTGGCAATTCCTGAGTCACATAGTGACCTTTGCTCATCTTGTTTCTTATAAGCAAGGTATTTGTGGTTAATAAGTTTTGGAGCTTTCCTTCAATGTTGTAAGCTACCATATCACCAAGCTTTAGAATCTACCATGTGTTTTATCTGACTGGCCCTTGTTCACGATGGGCTGGTTAAATGCATGTCGTTAGAACTAATGCAACTGCCCTGTGAGGAAGATAGTGATTTTTTTGGTGATGAAAATCTGCAAGTGTATGCAGGGTACTGTTCTAACCCCAAAGCAGATAGAGGAAGTTTTATGCATGTTAAGATGTCATCAATCTCGCCTGTCAAACCCAGCTGTCATAGCAATGATATTCATTCTTCATTCTTGTAAGACATGCATTTTTGGTGGTGTAGCCCAGCATTTGGATTTCTTAATCATGCTATCAATTTGTGCATGTAGACATGCTTCTCATCATTCATTGTTAGCTTTAGAATGTGGGCCAAATTTTACT
>Ga0209611_10008065_pt1 | contig 16647 bp, 13 predicted proteins | sample S1TSphgellanicum_3_FD_187693 | JGI IMG/M metagenome (GOLD analysis project Ga0209611, IMG submission 187693) | Host-associated microbial communities from peat moss isolated from Minnesota, USA - S1T2_Fc - Sphagnum magellanicum MG (SPAdes) (version 2) | ecosystem: Host-associated > Plants > Peat...
GTTTTGATTAAGTGGCTTGCAAACATTGAAATGATTATAACCTTCAACTCTATAACATTCGTGTCCTAGAATTTGGGTTGGTCCAAGTTCCACAATCATACCCTGCAAAACCAAATGTTTTCCAATCCTATTAAGTTTTTATACAATAGTCTTTGAATGCTAACCATCCATTGCACAATTGACAATGCTCATCACTTACCACATTATCATCAATAGGCTTGGTTTTGACAAACACATAAACACCATAAATGTTTGTGCAACTTGCAAGCGTCTTAATGAAATCATTTGATAAATTTGTTGCCTTGGATATGGAGGGATTAATATTTTCCAAAACTTTGACCAATTGTTTGGAATCCAAACTGATTTCACATTGTCTACAAATATATTCAATTAATGGCTGTGACCCAATATGTGGTACAACATAAAAGGCCACCCCTAGCATATTTTTCAAAAAAACATTTGCCTTTTCAACATAACTTTTTTCTAGATTGTTACAACGTTGTTGTTGAAATATCTTATGAATTTCAAAGACCAAGCTCTTGATGACAATACCACCAAAGTTGTGCCCTATGAGCACAAATGGGTGTTCTTGGCCCAACTTCCACTCATAATGTAGATCAAGATCAATAAACACAACATTAAATAAGCACATAGTAGCCATGTGTGTCATTCTTTCAACAATCAATATGCTATGATCTATGCTCACTGCAAATTTAGTACATCCCACAATTTCAAGTACATGCCTCTTGTATATTGAAGTCCACAACACTTGCAGCTTGCACATAAACACCTTAAAAAGAATAAAGTTATGTGATAGTTTGATATGGTCTTTATACAAAGTTTGAACAAATTTCGTATTACAATAGAAAATTAAAAATATATTGAATTTATAAATTCAAATTGTAATTGACAACTATCCAATGATTATACTATTTCATATTTATTTTATACAAATAAACTTGTGCAAAAACACAATGAAAATGTGTTCCTTAACACATTAGGTCCCATGTTTACAATGGACATCAACCATTAATCATGCCCCCCATCTTACAAACTTTTAAATGATTCAAATAAAACTATGGGTTTGCATTTTACAATTAATATAAAAAAGATATGTTGGTTGAATTATGTGTTGGTAATTATGTAACATCTAATAGTCTTGTGAATGGAGTTGATGGCATTTTTAAAACATCAATAACATATTGTTAAAAAACCATTATATGAATAATGTTTCAGAATTTTAAAAGTGGAACATTAACAAAAGAAAAATATAATCATTATTACAACAACAACATTGAATCAAAATGGACAATAATTGAACCTATCATCAAAAAACATAAAAGTTGGTAAATCCCAATCATTTATCATAATAAGGTTTCAATTTCCAATAACAAGAACCATTCATCATTTTCAAGGATTATCATTAGATGAATTGATTTTTGATCCCATTAACATTAAAAACATGGGTCAAAATATACATCATTATCCCACATTCAAACAAAAAATAAATAAAATTTGTTAGCCCTTCTTCAACATGAATTTTTTTATGTGGATCCAAGAGTACATGTATAAATGAATAGATTGAAAACAATTGTAATTTGGATACCATTGATTCTTCAATTAAAAACTTACATAATTTTCATGTAATTATCCAAGCCTTGAATACAACTTCTTTATGCCAACATTACAAAGACATCAATCATGATCATAACCTTCAAATGTTTCATGTCTTATGTTTTATATAAACAAGAATACACCATGCATCAATAGACGTGCACAAATTTATAAATTCGTCGAAATATTCATATATTTCAATCCATGATGGTCATGGGTTAATGATGATGTATGACACATGCATTTAGATTCCTTCAATACAATAATTAATGATGGTTTAAAATATATTGTAAATTTTTTAAATATTTATACATGAAAAAATAAAATTGTATGTGTGTATAGAGTTCATTCATGTTCAAATTCTACATTCCTAAATAATCTTCAAATTATAATTCAATAATCTTTTGAACATTGTCCAATCATCATTATGGGAGATTTTAATGTTGACATTCTAAAAAACAATAATCAACCAAAAAATAAACAAGAACTATTACATTTCATGGATAATTTCCACTTAAAATCACAATTTAATGAAAGCGCCACAAAAGCTAGATTTCAATTAGACCATATATGGGTAAATGTCCCTGTAAATGAATGCAAATATGGTGTAACAAAAGCATATTGGTCATATTTTCACAAATTGATTTATATGGCATTCAAATTATCAACACACTTCCCATGTGTAACAAAAAACTATTAACTTAAAGTGTAACATTTGTGAAAATATGCATGTAAATGTTGCATTTTCCACCTAATTAATTGCTCCCAAAATGTTGGCACCTTATGGCTTGAATTTGCATTTTTACATTCTTTTTTACATGGACCATGTGTAAAAAAAATCGTAAATATTAATACCAAGACAATTTTTTAAAAAATGATTGTTCTATCCATATGTACACCCATCAAACATCATAACAATACACCTTTTATGGAAAACCTAAACCCAAAATGTGACAAAAACAAATATAAAAAATGCTAAATTCTCAAACTTCAAAATGAAAATGAGACCAAAAATAAAAATCTTTACATGTAAATTATATCCATTCAATATTGATGTTTATTTCAAACATCGAAATACCACATGCACATTGCTAAAAATTGTCTACATTATCCAAGTTTTAAAAACTTGAATTTTCTTAGACAATATAATCAATCACAACTTTATATTCATTTGTATGGTTAAAGAAAAGACAATGGAAGTATGGTTTCAATTTCGAAACATGTACACTGAATTCTGAGATGGTTAGAAAACTTTATTTTTTAGTACAAATGTGAGATGTATTTGTTATGATCTTTCATAAAGCCAATAAACTTTCATCCAATATAACTTGAGTTCAGAGTAGAACATTAAATGTAATACCTTATTTTCATTTTCAGGACAGAGCCTCGGGTGGCAGAACCGCTTGCTGCATAAAATACAAAAGCATTGCTTGCTTCTTTTTCCCCATTTGCCCAAACAAGATGCGTCTGGTGCTGCTCACCCACCATACAGACATCTTGCTGCTCCTAATACAACAATTGGAGTCCCTGTTATGCATGTTTTGGGTCTGTTAGGGACTCAAAACCTGCATAACAGGACCCAATGTGTGTCTTGGGCAGCATCTATCTTTTTTTTGGAGAAAAAGATCGATCAACTCAAGGGCAGACAAGGAAATTTTTTTTTGCAAGCAATGCTTTTGTACTACCTACAATAAAGATTAACTAACATCTTCCCTCTACTACACACCCACCTACCAGACCCATGGTACTGTACCAACACCTTGGGTGAACCAGCACCTACATTACCGAGTGGGCGCACTAGTACCATGGTTAAAACTTGATATGATTTTGGGTTGCATCTAACCATGGTGAAATTCCCACCCCTTCAGTTAAAAATCAGGGTCTCCGAGTCCAAATTTAACATTTCCTGGGTTGAATATGGCCACTAAAAGGCCTCACTCAAGAAGCTGAAGGTACCACCAGTAGGTGCTCACTGCTGGCTCAAGGGGGGCGTGGGGTGGGGGCCAAACATACCAACTAGTGGTGGGCCGGTTCTCACATTGTGGACGAAGAAAGAACCGGCAGGTAAGGATCGGCGGGTATATAGAACCCTGGTCGGTCGGTCGGCCGGCACGGCAGGGCGGTTCTAATAAGAAGAGAATTAATTCAAGGAACCGGCAGCCTCGAAGCTTTAGGGTCCGATCCTCTCTCACTTAGGGGCCGCTCCTGAATCTTAAGGGCCGCAGAGAAGCTGCGGGCAGGGGTGCTGCGAGGGGAACGAGCTCGCGAGAGAGACGACGCGAGAGCTGTGCGATTGATAGCATCAGAAGAGGTGCTTTGCGGGGGTGGGAGAGGGGGAACTCTCGCGCTCACTACAGATCTCCTTCTTCTCCATCACTATCGCCGCCTCCTTCCCTTTCTTCTAGATCCCTCGTCAAAACCTCCTCTCAATTTCCTCCCCATTTCCTTTTTCCAGTGGCGCCTTTGTTTGCTTGTTTGCTTCTTCTCTTTTGTTTTTTTTGGTTCCGCCTCTTCTTTCTCCCGTCTCTTCTTTCTCGGTTCTGTCTCTTCTCGTCCATGGCTTGTTGCCGAAGCGTCCTGTGGTTTCGGTCTGCTTTGTAATTGATCTGGTTGCTTTGGCGGCAGCACAGCAAGTAGTAGTCGGAGGGCGGACGGACGGACGGACGGAAGCGCAAGCAGTAGCAGCAACAACGAGTATCTTCTCCAACGCTCGTCTTTGTTTTGTCCTTGTTTTGTTTTCTAGGCTTTTTCCTCTCCTTTGTCGCAAGCTTTGTTGCAATCCCTCCCCTGTGGCTGGCGTGCCCTTGGTTTGTCTCTCCTTTTCTCGCATGCTTTTTGCTTTTGTTTCGGGAAAGACTTTTGTTCCTGCTTTTCAGGGTGGGGGGGAAGGGAGAGCAGGAGGGCCGGAATCTAGGCTTCAAGGGCGGGTTGGTGTTATGTATGCTTTAGGGGGGGGAGAGTATCTATTCTTGCGTTTCGGTTTCAGATTGCGTGAAATTCTGTGTTTTGAGGGGTTTCAATCCTTGGCCTGTTTTCTGCTGCTTGCAGTCCGATCTCCTGGGCAACGGATCTTACAAGTTTGTGGCTGGCTTCTGATGTGACGGCGTGTTTTTTTTTCTTTGCAGGAGCTGGGACGTCTGGTGCCCGAGCATCAGTGGGGTTTTCTGCATATCTATCAGTGACAGACATCAGGTGTGCTTCCTGGATCTTGAAGATTTTCTGTGTTGTACTAGGGTTTGTTTCTTGGTGGATGTGTTTTTGTGATACCTACTAGGGCCAGCAATGATGGTCGTCATCTGCAAAATTGTGAGTTTGGACATCAATTTTGGTCGGTTTGTATGTAGAAGAGGATGTGCAGTTGCAGGTGTACAAGAGGACTTCCTGTTCGATTCTTGTTTGGAGTCTGGATTTGATACCTTCCTTTTGTTAGGCCTTGTTGGGATCATGAGGATATGGTTTGCTTGCTTGAAAGATCACGTTTTCAGCTTTGTGTTTGGGAGAGGTGTTTGTTTGGATTGTTGTGTCATGGATGATTGTGGCATATCTTTGTTTCAAAGTGATTTTTTAGGTACAGAGCAGGATAGGGAAGGCAAGTCAAGATGCCCAAGGATCCTAGCAGCCACTCTCTGTTATCACCAAAGGCACAGGGTGTAGTGTACAAGCCCTATTCTCGGCCTAGCAGAGGAGTGGCAAGCTCCTCAAAGTTTGTGGATGATGGTGCACAGAAGAAAGAATGGGAGGAGGCCACTTGCCCCATTTGTTTGGAGCATCCACACAATGCAGTTCTGCTAATCTGTGCATCTCATGACAAAGGATGTCGCCCGTATATCTGTGACACCAGCTATCGACACTCAAACTGCCTTGACCAATACAGAAAAGCTCATGACTCTTCAGACAAGGCTGATGGCACGCTAGGTGGAGTTTCCAGCATCGTGGCCCAGGGTAGATCGTCTCAGGAGGCAATAGATGTGGGAAGAACTTGGGGAATAGGACCACTGAGGATACTGGGGACAGCAAGCGAGAGATTGGAGGAGGAGCATGTGGAAGGAGGGATGTCTACAACACCAGTAGGGTTGGCTATGCAAGGTTTTGCAGCAAGAGGTGCTGAGTATGTGAGTGGTGGATCCTCTGTGGGAGTTGATTTGGGAAGAGATGATAGTGGTGGACGAGGGTCATTGGAGCTCTTACAAGGAGCTGCTTCAGGTACTGATGCTGATTCAGGGCACTTGCTCTGTCCTCTTTGCAGAGGTAAAGTGGAAGGGTGGAAGGTTGTGGATGCTGCGCGACAGCATCTCAATCGCAAGATACGAACCTGTGCACAAGAAGCTTGTGGATTTAGTGGGCCTTATGAGGAGCTGCGCAAGCATGCGCGGGGCATTCATCCATCAGCACGCCCCTCTGATGTTGACCCTGCAAGGCAGCGGGACTGGCGGCGGCTCGAACGTCAAAGAGACATAGGGGATGTGCTTAGTACCATACAGTCAGCCATGCCAGGCGCCACTGTTCTTGGGGATTATGTGATTGATGGTGATGATGAAGATCCTGAGGAGGAGGAGGATGGAAGTGATTTTCCTGGTGATGAAGGGAACTGGTGGACGGTGTTTTTGTTGTGTCAGGTGTTTGGGCCAGCATCAGTAGTGGGAGGAAGAGGATTGCCGTCGAGGGTTAGAGGAAGGTACCAACAGTCGGGGAGCACCCATACGAGGGGAGGGCCATTGTGGGGGGAGAATCTACAAGGCAGCAATGGGAATGGGGGCCCAAGTAACAGGCTGGGGACCAGTGCTAATATGGATGGGGGAACACCATCAACAAGTCGTAGGCGGAGGAGCCGGCAGCGAGGAAGAGGAGATGTCTTGTAGTAGTGGTGCTGGTCTTTCTACTTTTCACAAAGTAGATCCCAATGGTTTCTAAAGCTCACCATTGACTGGGAGCATTGCAGGACAAGAGGTGACAATTTGTTGAATACTGCAACATGCACTGAGTGGGTCTCCTCTCAGTAGGTATTAGCTTTCATTTTGACAATCGTAGTTTATATCATTGATATGTCTTGATGAGCTCTGTCATTCTCTGGGTGCCTGTACCCATTGCTGTGGGAAGGGACATCTATGAGACTTCCCCAAAAAACTATGTAGCAGAAAGGTGTTACAATTTGGGTGCCTAGTATTTTGTGAATTTCTCCCTTTTGGAGGTGCCTGATTAGGGTTAGTGGCTTTGATGAACTTAGAAGGTGAAAGGAGAGGGACAAATCCCTCATATACCTCTTTATTCATCATGGTTTTATCCTGATTCAGATGCTCAACCAACAGCAATTTGCTCATGCTCTGAACCATCTTCAGAAACATGGTGACTTTGACTCTCTGACAAAATAGGTGTGGTTAGGGAGTTGATTGAAAACTCTCGTGTTCAAAGTTGCTGTTTATGAAATTCATGGGGTCATCATGCTCTTGTGTTTGCAGAGCTTTTATTGACTTTTGAAACTAGTAGGTCACTCAAAACGCAGTCAAATAAGAAATCTCATTGAAATGGCTCCCCACTGTTGTCTGCAGCAAGCCCCTGTGTAGTAAATCAGATTGAGTTTGTTGACATCCTTTGCAACTCAATTTTGAGTAGCAACCAAAACGATCTTAGGGTCAATTGCTCTTTCAAATGCATGTGGGCCACTGGCACATAGAACATTGTGAGGTTTAGCCAATAGTCTACAAAGTTCCTGATGATGTGCCAGAATCTCTCCTGAGAGAATGCCAATTATGGAAAATGATGCCCATAATTGGTCAAACCTGGTGACGGGCATCTGGCCACCGCACAGTTGGGTCTTCCCAATGGCAATTGCTTGACACATTCATGTGACTGAGAAAAAGGGTTTTAAAGTCTGTACTAGTAAATTTGAAATTTCCTTTGGCAAAAGCTGTGGAATATTAATGGTTTATAATTGCACTTCATGTACCACCCTGTCAAAGAGGCAATAGCTATGGCACATCAGCAATGCCGCATACTCCAATGCATTGTTTTTTTGTCCCTTAAAATATTGCAAAACAGTGAAAATTTGTCACAAAAAAATTCATTGCTACAGTGCAGGTTTTGTTTGTTTGTCTGTTTTGTTTTTTTTTGTTTTTTTTCTCTTTTTTCCAATTTTGCAATGTAGCCAAACTTGCAATCATCCACAAGAAGATTTAGCCGGATTTGGCTATAGACGAGATACAAAAGTCCAAATTTTAAGAATCCTTTTATATTTTGGCTACTTGCTGGAACCTGTTGTGGAAATCTGGCGACTTCATTTTGATTTCCTTTTTCAAAATCTAGTGAATTAGGGCCATTTTCTTCACAAAAATCTTTTGTACATGTTGAAATCGCATTTTTCAGGTTAAAAACTGTGAAAATTGGAACACACTCCTCCAGCTAGCACTAGAATTTTTTTGGTTTTAAATTAGCTTTCCTATTGTCTATCAAAGCTAACAATGTAAATTTCCGCTAGAAAACTGGAGGACAAAAGAAGTGGGAAAGTCATCATTACTTTAAGAACCCCAGACCATATAACAACCAGTATGGTAAAGCTTGCTAGAAGCTTGCTAGAACCTGGGGTCTGTACACTTGACAACCCAATCATCACAACAAACGCTTCAGAAATTTTGATACCATTTGGTTTAGTTGTTACTTTCTTGTCAACAAATGTCATCACAATTGTAGGAACTGTTGTACTGTAAAAAAATGGACCAAAAAGTTACAATGCAAATAGTGTTCAATTTCATCTAGTCTTCAAGATCATCTTCTGCAGTTGCTACACCAGTGATCACCATGCAAATCCCGGCTTTTATTTGGCCCAAAACTAGGGTAGACCGACCCATCACTGATTGCCTGTCTATCACCAAGCACTTTGGCAGATCTTTCTCAATTCTTCTCCATTTTGAGTGATTTAAAATGTTATAGGAGCGCCTTCTCAAGCTCTACAAATCATCTTAGAAATGCAATGCCAAAGGACCAGCAAAAAAAGAGCAGTAAAGAAATTATGTTGTTTCAAATTTCAACTTATTAATTTTTCTGCATTTTGACCTCTCCTATTTTCAAACCTCACAACTCTCTTATTTCTTATTCATTTTAGATGATTTAAAGTGCCATAGGAGCACCACCTGAAGTTCTACAAATCATCTTTTGAATTCTAATAGAACAACAACAACATAAAAGGAATTTTTTGGGGGTGTTCAGGAACCAGCCTTTGTAGTTTTCGGTGATTTTGTGTTTTTGAGTTTTCGACCCTTTACTTTGGGGGGCTGTAACTTTCTCATTTCTAATCTTTTTTCAATGATTGTTAGTGCGTCAGATGCAACAAGAGGAGGGGTTCAAGTTTTGTTTGGACACCAGAAACAACAGAGCCCTCCCGTTGCATCTGGGCTGCCCTGAGCGCTTAAGTGTTCAGTCACTGGCCAGTCTACCCTACCCACTTGGGTTTGGGTTTCACCATTTCAAAGTAAGAGACTTCAACTGCCAACACCAGCCTTCAACATTGTCCAAGTTGCATTGATTATATTGGAATCTAGCTTGTTTTCATGACATGTCAAAGTACGCAATGGAAAGACATAAATTCTGGGGGGCAATGGAATGCATTCAAATCATATTTAAGGGTGAGAATCTGAAAGTCCTCTCTTAAAATGTTCTCACAAAGTGGTGGATGCTTTTCAATTAGTGCATATAAACTTTAGACTTTTGTACAAACTTCTTAGCAAATGTCAAAAGATCACAACAAAAGGGAGTGGTTTGTTGCTTCACATTAAACAGACACTTGCACCAGTGAAACAAGATGGTAATTCCATTCACAAATGTGCAAAAGGCAAATGTAAATGTATAACCTGTGGCTTAAAATTTGTCTAGGGTAGCCTCAGGACCTGTTACTGGCATGCAACTCTACTCCCTCTGCAGTAGATCACTGTATGTGCAACATGCAAGTTGATCTCACTTGGCTGTCTTGACTGCAGTGTCACTACTGGGAACCCTCTTCTCAAATTGCTGTCGTATTTCAGAAAGGTCACTCATAATAGAGCATGCACCACAATCTCACTTCCCCCTGCAGCCAGGCAATACATTGAGAAAGACTCACAATGTCAATGTATAAGAAAACCTTGGACATAACTTTTGAACGAAACCCCATATGTGTCTACAATTCAAAGTCTTTCTAACAAGTACAAAGAAATAGGTCACTGAGGAATAATTCAGATTGATCAGTATTTTACAGCAATCTACAGTCATTTTAAACAAAACCATCCTTCCAATCATGGCATAAGACAACACACCAAACCAGATTCCAGCCAACAATAGAAATGAGATTCTTAAGGTAGGAGGAAGCAAAGATGAACTTGACTTACGTATTCATCATGAGTGTGATGTTATCCCCTTTTAATAAAATCCGCCCTGTCACGCAACAAAACAAAATCCAGCAAGGTATTCAAATTGCAGTAGTGCAAAAGACGGATGACGATATACTGCATCACATGCACAAATGCAATTGACCTACTAAGAACCACAATTCAGAGGGGACAGATTGTGGAGAAAGACTCCTGCTCCACAGATATAAAACAAATTCAAGAAGAGACTACTCTCTGTACTTGCAAAGGTTGTAGAAGTCTTCATTACGGCCTGCAAAGCTAATAAGATGATGGTCAGCTCAGGATTTAGGGTTTTAGAATACTAACTCAAGAAGTTCTCCAATAGCATCATTGTTACTCACCTAAAGGCTTTCGTGTCTTCTTCTTCAAAGAAATCTCCTCGGCATCATCAAGAACAAGATTCATGTATTCATCAAATCCCTGCCAATAAGGACAAAGTCAAGAGCAATTGGGAAGTCTCAAGTATTGAAGAAGCACATCCTGCAATTTAATCTCAACTTACCAGGATGCTTGATAAAGAAACTTACAATGATACGACCTTCAATCCTCATATCCTTCTGCTCAAACAGCCAGAACTGGATCCTTGATTTCTGCACAAACATGAACAACATGGTCTTGTACAGTGAGGCCGTGTAAGAAACTAAACAGAACAGGACTCGAGATAAGAAATACAATCCACTTGTGGCATGATCATGTTCATAACCTGCATTTATACTCAGAACTTGAAGCTGCCACATGGATAATGAGAAAAGAAGGCTTACACTTTGCAAGAATCGGAAAATCAGGTTCTGAAGAAAATGTGACAGGAGTTGTCAAGCAATGCCACATCCATCCCAGACAATGGACCCATCCACATCCAGAGAAACAAATTATACAGGCAGAAACAGATCATAGATGATGCATCTGGCAATCTCAGCTAGCATTGGAGTACAAGAACAGCGACATCTTCAACGAAAAATGTTTGACATGAGAAAGTGCAAGTTCAATGGAAATTGGTGAAAGAAAAAAGTTCCACATGACTACGATGTCCCAGATCTGAGACAATCCATCCTGGGTAAAAGGAGGAGGGGACTAAGAATGATGTCAAAATCGATTCCATGGCCAGAAGAACCATGCAAAAAACCCTAAAATCAAAGCTGGAAATTTACACATCAAGTAGACTCAAAATAGCAAAAAGCCACAGAAGAAGCTCCAAAAGCGTGAACAGAAAATGCCCATCTACAAACTCTTACGGGAAAAGAAACCCTAAAATACCATCATCGACTCAGAGCGACCTTTTTTTCCTCTCGGGATTCAAGAGACAGGCTTCTGCAGCGTGCTAGTGACGATTTGCCAGAAGAAAGAACGCGTATGGAGCTTGAAATGCAGAATCCCTAACAGCCTAACGCGAACCAAGCTAACTCCTAAGCTTCTACACACTTTCACAAAGCGGAAGGGGGAGAAACAGCAACACAAACACAAACTTTGAGCAAAAAAAGAGGTGGAGAGAAGAGGAACGAACGATAGGCTGGGTCATGATCCGTTGAACTTTGGTGGTCGCCATTTCTGCCCCACTTTCTTTCGCCTCCTAGCCCGACACGCCTCAAGCAAGTACGCACGCACGCACGCCGGCAACGCAGTGCAAGCAGCAAACAGAAACAACTTCAAACATACACACACGCCAACCCTAAAACCCCCAAACCCTAAACCCTAAACGTCAACTTTTGCCATTTCTTGTTTAGCTTCAACAAGTGTTTTGATGAAGCTGTTTTTGCCAATCTTGCAGAGCCTTTCTTCCCAAGTTACTGGATGGAATTTCATTCGTGTTCAACATGAGGCTTGAGTCGTTGGTGCATATCTTTTAAGGTCATTTTGGAAGCACATACAGACATGTTTATGCACATTTTGTGCTATGAAATTGAATGAAAAATGTAAAGCATGCAACTAACAAGGAAGCTGAACTTGAAGGAATTACAAGGCTATTTTAGCACACAAAATGAATTGATATCATTGAAATCTTGATTTTTTTACATTTGCAAAATCAAAGCTTCAATGATTTATGGAAGGATATGAACTTCTTGTGTACACTCAGTTAGCTATCTATGAAGCAAGGTTTAGGGTTTAGGTTTAGGGTTTTTGTTTTGTTTGTTAGGCTGATGGAAAGCCCTTGATGAGAGTCAGATTTAATACAGTTTATTAAATCACAATTTTCAGAGCTAAGGTGTGGAAAATATTGATTTTTGAGTGGATTTTGTTGCAGAAAATTCGAACAAATTGCCAAAATTGGGTTTGTTGGAAGGAAAAAAAATCAGTTGAACCCTCAATTGTGTTCACAATTGTTGAATTTAATAAATTTTTAATTCTGAAAATGTGAAAAATTAAAGAATGTGTTCACACTTGAGCCAACAACAAAACAGGCTATACTCGTATTTTATTAACCTTGAATCACAATTCAATTGTTTATAAAATGGTAGCATGAAATACCTTTTTTTCTATGTGCTATGAACTTTTGAAAAACCTTGTTTTCACTACCAAAACAATTTCGCAACAATTTTGTTACAATTAAAATGATGCAAAAAAAATTCAAACATGTTTTTGATTAAAATGTTGTCAAGCTAAAATCAAGTTCTTGTCAATCATAATATTGATTCTTAGACCATTTAAAAATCCATATACAAAATTGTTGTGAGAGTTTCAATTCTCTATTCTCAACATTAAAAGTTCCTAATTTGTATAATTTTGTGAATTAAGCATAAAAACTACCTACATCATCATGTATACACTCAAATTGATAATCTCAAACCAAGTCCCCATTTACAAAATTTATTATGATATACCCATTACAATTGTACCCACATTATAAAATTTACAATGTATCACTAATTTAATACCTTTGTAGCTTTGAATATTGCTTCACTAAAAAGAATTGTGTCTAATGCAACTAAGAAAACAATAATTAGAGGTCCTCAACAACTCTAAAATTTATTATAATTATAAAGTATAACTTTTTATTTTACATATACATGACAACAATTGTGAATTAGTTTTTCATGAGATTGACACATGATAATGTTATAGATGAAAAATATATTTTTTTATTTCATTGACAATATTTTATCCATAAAAGCTTGAATTTGCCTACTTGAATAAGACTAAATGACATGGGATGTTTAATTGTCATATATGGACAAGGTGCAAAACACAAACTTCTTAGCTTTAACTATATTGAAATATTGGCCATCTATTTGGCATTATACTAATGTATATGTAAATAGTGTCATAATAATAATATGTTGACAAAAGTTTTTTTTTATTAATGATGGTGTGTTACATTGATTAAATACTTGATTTTTTTTCAATGTGAAGTTGAGAGATTCAAATTTTTATAAATTGTAATCTATTTACTTGCTTAGGGGTACTAAACTAGACAAAGTAGCTTGATTAATCAAGATAAATTACTTGAAGTAAGACATGCTAATTAAGTAATAACTAGCTAGGTTGGCATGTTAACCTAAGTAGGAAAGGCCATTGTAGGCTAGAAAGGAGACTTTGTGTATTTATCTTCGAATGTTGAAATCCTAAAATACCATACCAACCTACCAAATTAGGCACTTTGTTGCCTAATATTTATTAAATGAAGAAAAAACCTACTCGGCAAATGGGTCTTGAATTTAAGTGAAATTAAGCATTTAGGTTTTAATTTCTTCTTGAATTAGCTAATTAATTGAAGACATGTGAAATTAACACATGAGACTTGGAGTTTTAAGGCCTATGTAATACTTCACCTAAGTCACCTTCAAGGTTGTTGAGAGAGCTTGAGGATCAACTTTCAAGCATTGGCATTGTCAAGTATGGCATTTACACAAGCTTCTCTTATTTTGCTTAATCTTAGAGAGTCGTGCCCACTTAACATTATTTCTTGTAACTCAATCTAGTGTTCTATGACTAATGCTCAAGGTGTTAATTTCGAGTGTTAGAGGTTGCTCTTGGTTTGAAATGGTAATAATTTGTTAAGGTTTTTGCACTCCTTTAGCTACTATCAAGCAAGTGACCCATTGAAAATAAAGCTTGAGAAGAATTTTTTGAAGAAAAAAAATCAACCATTTCTAGACACATTTTGCAAGAATTAGGCATGGAAGATGGATACTTATTAGGCACTTTTCCCTTTGCTTTAATTATTTTGGCCTAACATGGTCCAACACTCAAATTAGCTTCATAACCAACCCTCCAAATACACTAGCCAATTTCGGCTAGGTTTGTACATCATTTTTTTATCACCTCACATGACATAATCTTCCAGTGATGATTATACACTTGTAGGTGACGATTATACACTCATAATAATAATGACCAAAATCTTTGTTGAACATGAATTTTTTTTTAACAATGCCGAAATTGCCACCCTAGACCTTGCATGTAGGGTAAAGCACAAGGCCTCCGGCTTTACTCGAATTTGGACCCTCTCTTGGCTCCATCACATCTGGGCCCAATTCTGTTCTGGTAAAGCCCGTGACAATCTAGGGCTTTACCAAGGCATAAAGACCTACTCTGATTTTTTAAATTTTATTCCGGTCATAAACTTGTAAGTGGTACCGACCAAAATCTCCATTGAACATGAATTTTTTATTAAAAAAAATTGTTGAATCTACCACATCCCAGACATTAATGTCATGGAATGGTCTCTCACCCAAGCCCATTACGTGGGGTGCATCACCAAGCTCACTTGTTATTGTCCGGTCATAAACTCATAATTGGTACCCACCAAAATCTCCATTGAACATGAAGAATGTTGAATCTACTACCCAAGACATTAATGTCATGGAATGGTCTCATCCTAGCCTGCCCATTACGGTGGGTGCATCACCAAGCTGGCTTGTTATCTTCCTGTCGTAAACTCGTAATTGGTCACCCACCCAAATCTCCATTGAACATGAAAAATGTTGAATCTACTACCCCGACACATTAATGTCATGGAATGGTCTCTCACCATAGCCCATTACATTATGTGCATCACCAAGCTTGACATTTAACTGGCGGCCCCAGCACCACTATACCCAATGTAGTAATGGGCAATGGATGGGCCTCTCTACCATTTCCATAGGAGTGAGAGTACATTAACAAAACTTATTTTCTCTTGATCTGTCAAGGTGAGCTTTTGCTGCTGCTGTTGCTGCTGCCACCTGCAGCCCACCTACTTAGCTTGGCAATGAAGTAAAACCCAGCAAGAATATCATCACCATCATCATCACCAACACCAATTTTAGAATCCCCTTTGAGAGCCCCCACCAACCCCAGCAAAACCAAAAAAAACACTTGAGTCATACATAAAAAGACACTTGAAAACTACATAAAGCTCATCCTACATAGCTGCATACCAGTGGGGCTCACAGAGACAGAGACAGAGAGAGATGGTATTGAGCCTTGATCAATGGATAGAACCCTCTTGTGCTGTTGCCACATGCTAAAGTAAGTAGTTGTTGTTGGTGATCCAGCAAAGAAAAATACACTTTCTTTGTGTTTCTGTGTGTGTGTGTGTGTGTGTGTGTGTGTTTTTTGCAAGCTGTCCTGTCTCTCCTCCTGGAGTAGACTACCCAGCTACAAGGCCTGCTTTAACACATGTCTGTCAACTAATTAATTAATTAATTAATTAATTAAATTTTTGTATCCCATTTTGAAAAGTAGAATTGTCTTGTATATTTTTTAAAAAATTGAAAATTTTTTTCTTTGAAAATAAAAAAGTAAAATTTGAGAATTTCAGCATTTGTAGAAATAATTTTAATTTTTATCCCAAGAAACTCTTTCATAAGGTACTAGGGTTATGGGTTCCCCACCTCCCCCCCCAACGGCTTTTGTTGTTTTCTTTCTTCTTCTTATTTTCAACTACAAGTTACCTACTTTGTCAACTTGGGGTACAGTGTCTTTTTTTGGGATAATTAATTAGTTTTTGAGAATTTTTAGTTTTCATAAATTAAAACATTCTTTGAAGCTTCAATATTTTCCTTCACAAAAAAAAATTTCTTTGAATTTTTTTTAATTAAAAAAATCAACATTTTCTGAAAAGATAATGTAATTTGTGTGGAAGCTGAAAAGGTACTACTACTACTTTGGTATGTTCGTATGTTCTCCAGACATTCTGGCGCTTTTGTTCTTCTGACAGTTCTGGATTTTCTGCTTTCAGTTTTCCAGATTTTGTTGTTGTGAGATGATTCCGGAATGGAACTGGCCACCAGAGTTCCAGAATGTTGTGATAGGTAGGTAGGCAGGCGTTTTGGTAGGTTGCGTCGGGGTTGATGAATGCGATGGTGTTGTGGGCAGCGGGGGCGGGAGGGATGATTGATTCTGTGACCATTCCGGAATGGAACTGGCGATCAGAATTCCAGAATGCTGTTGTAAGTGGGTAGGTAGGCGTTTTGGTCGGCTGTTGCTGCTGTTGATGAACGTAGTTGTGCGGGCAGGGGCAGGGGGGAAGGGATGGTTCATTCTGCGGCGGAATACACGCCTCGAGCAGCGGAAACAGCAAAGTGCGAGGGAGGAGACGGAGGAGAGAGACGGCCGCATGCGGACAAGGTCAGCGGCGCTCCTCCTCACAACAACTTGCACAGCGGGCGCGACAGCTCAAGCGAGGAAGTAAGGAAGGGCCCGAGGGAATGACGTGTTGGAGCTTCGTGTCGCGATCTCT
>Ga0209611_10008066_pt1 | contig 16644 bp, 14 predicted proteins | sample S1TSphgellanicum_3_FD_187693 | JGI IMG/M metagenome (GOLD analysis project Ga0209611, IMG submission 187693) | Host-associated microbial communities from peat moss isolated from Minnesota, USA - S1T2_Fc - Sphagnum magellanicum MG (SPAdes) (version 2) | ecosystem: Host-associated > Plants > Peat...
GTGGGTTTAGATTTTTAGTGGTAGAAGGTCTGAAATCTTTACCTTGCCAACCAATACCAAAATAAGGGGCCTATGTGTGTAGAATTTTTAAAGTAGTGCAGATCTCTACTTTATTATCTGACAAAAAATTGTATAGATGAATAGACAATTTATATGCATATTTGAGTATTCCCACATTTAGTTGATCTATTTAATCATTGTCATGTTGACCATAGTGGCAATATAATTTACAGGGACTTAACATGACTCAAGTTTGCAACAGGCATTATTATTGAATAATTATCTAATGCGATTTCTATGCAACAATATATGGAAGGAAGGTTGTTTGTTTGTTTTGTTTTGTACTTATGAGATCCACCGAACCCGGATGCTTTAGATTGTGTTCTTGGTCTTGTTGGAAAGCTCTTGAGGAGGAGGGGTGCATCGATCGGCTTGGTTCCATGATGTTTGGACTTGCAGTGCAAAAGTTCTTAAATATTACATGTTTTTTCACTGAAAATTAAATTAAATTGTAGCTGAAAATTTCAGAGGAATTGGAATGTGCCTTTGGTGTTGTTGGAAAGATCTTGATGAGTAGGATTCAATGGAATTTATTTGGTAAGATTTGGATTCAGAATAGGGGACATATTGATTTTTAAATGATTTCTGCCACTGAAAATTCAAATAAATTCCAAAAATTCAGGTTTTGGAAAGAAAAATCAGTTGAGAGTGTGGTAACACCTGTAGGCTTACCACTCAATTCAAGCATGACTTCCTTTCATGTTTGGTTGTTCAAAAAATCAATACATACATTGCAAAACAATGTTCACATGTTGAATTTCCCTATTTTGTAATAAGTTCACACTTGGGCCAATGGCATAGGCTACACTAGTCATCTTTTATGATGTAAACATGTTTTATAATATATTTGGTTACATGGAATTCTTCTATTTATAGAGAGATAAAAAAATATGATCAACAACAAGATGTGTAACATATTTTTCAACAAGGCAAAATCAAATGCATGCCACGATTCTGGCAATGCTTTTGTATGAAGGCTTTAACTAGTGTAGAGATCACAACAAAAAAAATTCTTTCTATAACAACAATTTTAATTGAATAAGATTAGCACCCCTTTGTGACAAGATCAATAATAATGATAATTTTAAACCAATTTTTATGTTGAGTAACACCCTTGGAACAAGGTGTATTTAAAGTAGGCACCTACCCAAGGTGGAGTCAAGGGGTGCTCACTTCTAAAACATGCACACATGAACTATAAATTGTTCACATTTTTTTCAAAATGTAGTTGAAAAAACCCTTGGTTATTTTCAAGCTTCAAAGAACCGTAAAACCAAACACACCCCTTTTGTTAAATAGCCTAAACATTGAGTGCAATTTTTTTTGGGGCCAAAAGCTTGGGCAACGAATGAATAAATCTTAAGCATCAAGCAGTCGATTAATATTTTTGGGAAATTTGAAGAGCATTGAATTGCAATTTGCAAGATGCATTAGAAATACACCCTCGATCATGTAACTTCTAAAATAATATTTTTTTTTGTAGGTTTCATCATTGTTAAGGTGTTGTTGCCATTCTGAAATGATCTAAAGTAATAATTGTCTTAGTAATAGGAGTCAATGTCATTGACATGTTCTCTTAAACATGTGGTGGTGCTTTTATGTTTATATTCATTTTTTTGGGTTTTAGAAATAATTTTAAAGGCAATGCATTTGTTGAAATAATTTTTATCTTGGTATTTGAGCATTAAAATATTTAAAGGGTACTGAAAAATATGATAAAAAGTTGCAAGAGTAATTGTGTAAAATTTGATAGAGATTGCTTTGAATTTATATAATTAGACTTGCAAAAGTCATACACTATTGTTGCTTATAGTTAAGGGACAAAATAGTTGCTAGTGTTTATTATTATTTTTTTAATTTAGAGAATTTCTATCATTTTTTAAAGGTTGTCATGTCATGCTAAAAGAACAACAAACTAGAAGGGAATCAAACTATGTTTCATGGAAATTTTTAATTCGTACAATTCTAAAACAAGAGGATTTATGAAAGTTTGTACAATTATAAAAGGATGTCACTTCATCTTTTGTGCTCATTACTATTTTTTATCCCAAGGATATAATTTGATCCAACACAAAAACCTTGTTTATAATTATGTTGACTATGAAAGATCAAAATGTCTTTTATACATTCTAAAAACATTTTGAAATGGTTAACAATGTCGAAAAATTGATTGTTCAAAAGAAATTTTCAAACCTTCAAATGGGCTAGGAAGGATTTAGTGTTGTAGATTTTATTTGTGAAATCAAGACATTATCAACACTTAAGTTAGTTTGGTGAGCTACCTTGAAAGAGAATCATTTTTGAACAAATCATAAATGCTTTATCACCTAGTTTTGATAGTTTGATTAAATTTATTTTTAGTGGGATAGACATGTTGATGCATGAAGAAATTGTTGTGCATTTGGAACTAGAAGAAAACAAGAATGTAAATCGCAATCATCATTACAATGAAAAGCTCTTGTTCTCAAGTTTCATAATTAGGGTATTTCAACAAATACAAGGTGGACCACATGGAGGTCATTACCAAAGGAATGGCAATAATCACGTTGGAAGTTTTGAAGGGGCTGAAAACACATTAAGGGTGAACCATTTTGGTTCAAAAAAAGGATGTATAACAAATATCATAGTACATAATAAATTGAAATCTTGATGGCATCCTTTGGTTATCCTAAACACAAGTAAAAATTTTAAAATTTACATGAACACACCAAAGTTTATTTGGAGTCAAAAGTATTTGATCCAATGATTAAATTAAAAGGATTGGATAAAATCAATATACATAGAATATATAATTTACATTTTTTCAACAACTATAAGGCTTTGTGTTTTTTGATTTATGAATGATTACCAAAAAAAAAAAAAATTGAAAAAAATAATGCAATGCCCAACTATAAATTTTTTTCCTCTTTCATATGATAATAGTTTTTCCCTAAAAATAAGAGATTATTATGCATATATTGTCTTTTTAAAAAGAAAAAAACACATTTTAAAAATATAATTTCATCTAAAACTTTAAACTTTTAAATGGTCATAAATTTAATTGATGTATGTCAATATCATTCACTATAAAGCATTCATTAAAAAATTTCACCCACAATCCTAATTTTGAAATAAATATGCAAATTTTCAGACTTTGTGATGAGTATTATATGTCACAAATATACTCCATACATTCAAGTTTTTTAATGTTTGTCAAATTTTTAAAATAATTGACTAACTTAAGTTTAAGACTAATCAAATACACTAATGAAAAAACACAACTAACCCAAGGTGTGATGTCCATATGTTACAAAAAAGTTAATTGCATAAATATTTTACTTGTGATTATAATTTTTGGGGGACTTAATTTGCTTTCACCCAAGGGCCCAAGAACTCTACTCTCAAACCTAATTATTGTGGTTATTGTGACAAATATGGTCATTGAACAAAGAATTATTAATCTAAACTTTAAATAGGGGCAAATTGCTTATTTTTTAATTAGTGAAAACGATGGGGGTGGTGTTAATAATGAACAAATTGAACTAAATATTCTTGTACATACTTTTTACAACAATTAATTTGTAAACGTTGGTTCTAGAAATTAGAAACAACACATGAATTTTTCATTCAAGAACAAATACACATGCCACTAGAATTCCTAGATTTTTAGATGAAATTACACAACTAGTAAACCAATATAGTATGCAAACTATTGATGGGTAGTCCCATGTTATCCATGGGCAAGGTGATATTAATTTATATTTCTCAAATGGATAAATTTTTGAAAACAATAATGTTCTTTATGTGCTTGGATTCATAGAAAATTATAACATGTAAAAATCTAGACAAATGCCATATTAATAACAATATTTGACTTTAAAAAAAAAAATTTAAAAAAAAAAAAAATTCACAAAAAAAAAAAACCAAAACTTGGAGGTAGACGGGTTAAAGATAAAATATTAAGATTTTATAGGTTCATTACTCATGTTTTCAAAGTAGAACTAAATTGGGTTAAGAACTTTGAAGAAGCTATCCTATGGCATAAAAGATTGGGACATTTTAATTTTCAAAGTTTGTTCCATTTGAGCCAAAAAAAATTGTAGTAGTTGAGGTGATGCAAGGAACAAATTAATGGACTTTTTGTGCACATTTTTTGTTTTTGTCAATTGGAAAGAACATGGGCAAATCGCCAATGCAAATGGATATAACATTATGCTTAATAGATGTGATGTCAAGGTACATTGATTGTGCTTTCTCTCCTACACAAAACAAAGTGTGACAACTAGATTTTGATTTGTAAAACTTAATGATTTGCAAAACAAACAAGTCATTTGGAAATGAAATGACAAAATCATTAGTTTGCAATTGCATTGGACAAACTCTTGCCCAATATGCAATAGCTTCCAATTCATAACATTTATCTCAAAAAAAGTCTCCATTACATTCTCTCCAATTCCTTCCAAATGTAAAAATTGATGTTGTGATACATCAACAAGAAATGAAACAAATATTCTATAAACTAGTTTATTTTTACAATGCAACATAATTTATTTTTATTCATACCTACATTCAAATCTAAATGTGACAAGTAATAACATCATTTGGTGATTTCGAACGTTTCATTGTTCAAAACCACCAAATCAGTCAGATCTTCTTCTTATTTCAACCACAAAACGATGCCACAACATATCGTGCTCTTCTAGTTTTATAGATTTAATTTCTATGAGATTATATGTGTAGAAAAAATATCAAGAAAAATAAATGGTAACAACTATTAATGAATTTGCAAGATGCAAAACTTCATCATTCAACTTCATTCGGAACACCTACCTACCTACATCTTTTGGTCCAATAAGTAACAAGGGACTTGTTTTGATGGCAATTAAACTTGCATAACATTCAAAAAGTGATGTGACACAAGAGTTGTTACACACAATGAAACTTGAAGAAAATGACACAAAACATTCGTAGGTGGTACTAACTCATGATTGTTTCAACAAATATTAAAGTCAATGTTCCCAAAGGAGTGTCCTTGACATTTTAAATCTACAATTCTTGTCTTGCAAAACCACAAATTGCCACAAAAGTTCCACATGTCATTCCCTAGTGCTTGTTGATCTTCTTTCATGTCATTATGTTTGCTTTTGACATTGTTTGCTATCATTATCTTCCCTTTTTTCTCATTTCCCCGCACTCTCTCTCTCTCTTCTTATGTTTTCCTTTATCAATGTCCTTTTTCATAGTTGAATCCTCCAAGTGCATCAACATTCTACAATAGACCACAAGGCAATTGAACACTATACGAAGTTCCATTGCAAAATTATGTTAGTTAATGCTAAACTAGGTGTATTAATGCCATGGACAATGAAACTTTTTGGAATGTAAAATGGTATCAAAGCATCAATTATGGTGAAAAAAACATAGCTTGGAATGGCCATGGACAAGCCATATGAATTGTGGCAATGTTTTTTTGGTAATGATTGTTGTTGTTAAGTTTTCCTCCTGGTGGTTGGTGTTTCTTTGTGAAGCGTTCATGTTCTTTGCATCCAATTTTCTTCATTTCTTGTGCTTGCATGTTCTTTGTTCTTGCTTGGTGTATATTTGAAAGGAAGGTTCAAAATGAAAGGAACATGCCAAATAAAAGAATTTTTGTGAGTGAGAAATCGGGTTGCGATGGCACCAATGCTGATTTGCACATGGAAGAAGAAGTTTTAACCAGGAACACGATAAGCCCTGCAGAGAGTGAGCCATCATTCCATTAGTTAGTTGGTACTAAGGAGTTGTTCTGAGGTTTTAGAACCACCGATTCACATTTGGAGTGTGTTTTCAGTAGGCCTTCTGAATTTTTGACCCCTTTCCGATATCGGTTCCAATCCGAAAGGCCCTATATCCAAAACCTTCCCCTCCGTGAAGTACAAAAGATTTTTTTCCCTCATAAAGTACCCAACAAAGGGGGGGAAAAAAAAAACATTAACGATATACAGGCTGGCTGGTAACTTCCATCAGTCTGAAGTTACCCTGAAGGATGGTGGGTAATTTCTGACAAGTGAAAGTTAGCCTGAAAGGCTTGCACCAAAACTAGCAATCTTATTGCCAGTGAGGGTATCCAAAATACAAAAGAAAAAAAAAATTGATAAATGCTTTATGATAAAAAAAAGTTAGCACATTTTGTCCAGAGCAACCTAATTCCAAAAAGAAGTTTGCATTTGATGACAAATTGACCAAAGTGCAAGAGTCCCATATGTAAACGGAACAGGTACGAAATTTGAAAATTTTGCCCAAATGGAATGAAATTTGCCCATTTGCGTAAACCTAAGAAACAAGGGGGTGTGTCATACCGTGGCCTTGCCATTTACATTAAACAGTATCCTGAGGCAAAAGAAGAATTACGAAAACTCAAATATTTCACCATGCAAAAATATAATCTTCAAAAAATCCTCTTCAAGGTATTGTAACTCTATAACTAATCTCCAGTTTCAACACAAGCCAAAATATCATCTTTCAAAAATCCTCATATAAAAATAGACCTATTATTATTACCTAGGGGCCAAAATCCCTTAAGCTACTATACTCTATATATTGAATCCAAACACAATATCCTTGCCATGGTAGTCAAGCCCAATAAACCCTTCGGTAAGGGAATGAAAGGCACCCACCAAAAGCTAAGCCCAAAAGTCCATAAAGAAAGTATAGGGGGAAGGCCTATACTGACCTAATAGTCACCTATTTTTGATACCTATCTACCTATACCTATGTAGGACCTACTTCTCACAGAACAAGTCACCAAGGTGAAACCAGATTTTAACTCAGTAGAAGTTCATCCACAACTGTGTCATAATCGTCATCCGGTGGATGGTGACAGTGATTTTTTTGGTGGTGAATTTTTGCCAATATTTTGGAAAAAAGGAATATTTTGTCATAAATTCTCCGTTTTTTGAAAAACAAATTTGCCAGAAAAAGAATTAAAATTTTTTTGGCCAAAAATTCTCACAACTGCCCAGCTTGAAATGGTGCTTAAGATTTTTCTACTTTCATATTTTTAAAATTGTCAAATTTGGCTAAATATTGTTATGGACGATTGCCACTTTGAGCAGCATCAAAAAATTGAAAAAGAAAACACTGGATTTGTCGACTGTTGGGTGTCAGCCATCTTTTAACTGGCCAGAATTTCGCCAAAAAAATAAATTAGAAAAGAAAAAAAGAAAGAAAAAGTGATTTCGAGGGTTTCAATTACCGGACATCAGAAAAATAAAAATAAAAATAAAAATTGCCGGATCTTTATTTTTCATTTCCATATGTAGCCAAAAAGATAGGTAGAAAGATGATAAAAAATTTGCCCTTCAAAGCTGGTTTATAGCCAGATTTCGTTCAATATTCCTCGCCACTTTTTCCAAAAAAATCGCTGGTGGGTGCTGGCTAGTTTACTCTGGCCCACCAAAAGAAGGATTTGAACTAGTTGTGAAGCCGAGTTTTTTTTAAAGAAATTTTGGTTTGTAGCCAAAGTGGCAATCATCCGTCAGAAGATGTAGAAAAAAGTGGCTATCATCCCTAAATATTTAGGAAAATTTGGCTATAAGTAAAATATTAACTACAAATCTTTAAACTCATCTTTATTTTTCTATATTTTTGGCTACACACGAGGGGAATACCAAAATGTAGAAATCTGGTGATTTTTACTTTATTCCCCCCCCCACTTCTGCCAATTGAAAACCTCCAAAATCACTTTAACGGGCAGGTTTTTTAAAAGGCGAAATTTCGCCAAAAAGTGAAATTAAGATGTAAAAATTCTAAAATGAAGTTGATTTTGGAGGTTTTCAATTTGCCAGAACTGAGAAAAAAAAGTTGAAAAAAACTCCCAGATTTCTATATTTGGTTTTCAGGCCAAAATTATTAAAAGATCATTAAAGACTTGTACTTCATATCTGGTTTATAGCCAGATTTTGGCTAAATTTTCCTAAAGAACGATTGCCTCTTTCTCTAGATCGCCACTTTGACTACAAACAAAAATTCCTAAGAAAATCATTAAGCAGTGATTTTTATTTTATTTTTCGATTTTGTGATGTTGCTCAAGTCGTGATATGCCCCAAAAAAAACGCATTTAGCCAAATTTGGCGATAATAAAAAATGAAAATAGAAAATCGGTTGCACCCTTTCCTCGTCTGGTAAGCAACTGTGCCAAATTTGGAGATTTTTAAATGAAAATTTCTTTTTTTGGCGAATTTTTTTGTTTAAAAAACTGAGAATTTGCAATGGAATATTCCCGTTCCCAAGTATTTTTCGCAAAATGGACAAAATTCGCCACGAAAATAAATAAATAAAAAGTGTTCAGAAGTAAAGTTGCCGCCAAAGTGGGCCTTCCTCCGTCCTCCGTCGCGCACGCTCTTCCACGTATTGAATGAAGGCCGCGGCGGCATCGCTGCCGCGAGGAGGAGCTTCACCGCTCAAACCCTCTCTCGCCCTCCTCCCCGGGCCCACACACGCGAGACAGTCAAGTCCATAGGACAAAAAAATTGGAGGGAAGTTGGAAGGGAGAGAGAGAGAGAGAGAGAGAGTTCTCGTTCCAACAGTTTGTGGCTCTGTGGCGGCCAAATACATCCCTACGTGTTTGTTTTGTTTTTGTTGCAGCAATTCCCGTTCTCAACAACTTCCGTTCTGCTTCATCATGTTCTCTGTCTCTCATCGTTTCCCGTTTTGTTTTCCCGGGGTTTTGTTTGTAGGTAGATGTTTGTGAGAAGAGTGTTGTCTGTATTGTCTGTACATAGAGTGGCGATGAATGCTTGTCGCAGGAGTTTGCGGTTAGCAGCTTTGTTGCCTTCGCGTAACAACGACCGGAAGTCTATTACTCCTACAGGGACTGTTGGAATTGCGAGTTTCGTTGTGTTGAGAGCCAAAAAACTTGCGGCGGAATTGAAGCTGGAGAATGGAGACGAAGGAGAAGGAGATGGAGAAGATGATGAATCGGCAGCGGTGGTTTCTTCCGTTGAGAGTTTTGAGCGGAGCTCTTCGCCTTACGGTTGTCGTGTACGTGACAAAAGTAGAAGCGAGAAGCTTAATCTCCGGAGCAAGCGGAAACTGAGCTTCGGAGGAGGACAAGAGAAGAATTCTCGTCGCGCTTTTCCTTCTCACTTGATGAATGCTCAGAGCTTTTCTGTGAAGCAAGAAGGAACAGTAGAAGGAGAAGATGAACAAGAAGCCTTTGTGGAAGAAGGAGACGCGCGGCCCGCTCCGTCCAAGAGTCGGGGAAAACGGAAAGCCAAACAAAACTTCGACATTCCGCAAGGTAAAGAAGAGTCGAACAAACCTGAAATAAAACCTTACCAGAAGTCTGTGAGCAAGGCCGATTCTAAGGATGCTGCGGAGAGCCAGGCCTGCAGAGGCAAACGGAGAGTCATTTCCTCAAGCAAAACACCGGGGGATGACGGAGGCTGTGGCACGAAGGTGGAGCTTCTGGCGCTGGAAGCGGCCTCTAGATCTCCCATTACAGGTGTTTGTTTTCCTCCCTCTTAGTTGCTTGAAGCTGCTTTGAATTGATATCGGTCTTTGTCTCTTTCGCGAACTTTTTAATCAGGGGTTTTCAGAGGTAGAATTGTCGACTACCTATCGGAGCAACGTAATGTAGGTTGTGCAAAGCTTCTGGTTCTTCACAACTGTAGAAATGGATTTGAAGATTTGCTCTGTCAACTACCTAACTGTTCCACAAATGCAACCATTGTATCTAGCACTCAAATTTGCTCTTCTGCATTTCTGAGAACTCATCTGGATAAACAGCAAACCAAATGGCAGTCATGCAACTAGAAGGTCCATATCCAACATTTGCAAGGCCATCGGTTGAGGAATGTTGGGAAGTACGGAACCGCTTACTCTCATTGCATGGATTGGGTGGTGAGTATGTGCGGCCTCGCTCATGTCCAACCATAGATCCCATTGCCGTTCGAGACCCAGATGAGGTTAGTAGTTCTAGTTGCTTCTTCTTTGCAATTGTGCAGCATGTGAAATTGAAGTTCTGTGAATGTGAAATGCATGGCATGGGTTCTGGATACCTTTCTTTCATATTGAGCTGTTTTATTTCCTCTCATGTGCTCAGATTCTGGCTTTGGAGTATCTTCCTCCTCAAGAGTGCACGGAATCTGGAGTTGTGGAAGATGAGGAACTTGGGGAATTGAATTTGGCTAGGAAACTGGAACAGGACCAAGGTAGAATTAGGGTTTTGACTGGTTCTCCATCAGAGCGCCATACTGTGCTTGACTCACTAATAGGTACTATCCTGTCACAAAACACCACTGACAACAACTCCCGACGAGCTTTTGCATCTTTAAAGACAGCTTTTCCTACCTGGGAGGAGGTATGCCATGTCTCTCCTTCACTTCTTCTGCTAGTTCATCTTTTATCTTGTCATGGCTTCTCTTGTCAGTCTGTCTGAGGCATGGTCACAACTGTGAGCTTGAAACAAAGTAGTGTACCTTGATGGTTTCATAATACTGGGATGAATGCTTGGTATATTGTTACTCTCCTCAAATTTTCTTTTCTAGGACTCCATACATTGTTTTATATTCTGTGAATAATATCTTACATGGTTTATTACCAGAGACTCAGGGCTTAGGCATCCCTGATCACATACATGAATCCTGTTGTGCCTGAGTAATCTGTTGCATGCAAACCAGGTCCAGAAGGCAGATTTAAATGCAGTTGAGGACGCAATACGGTGTGGTGGATTGGCCCAGATCAAGGCTGCACGGATAGCCAATATCTTGAACACATTATTGGAGGAACGGGGCTCTATCTGCCTGGAATATGTGCGCAATATGACATCTGATCAAATCAAGGCAGAGCTCTCCCGGTTCAAGGGTGTGGGTCCAAAAACGGTGAGAGTGTTCTCTCCTACAATGTTATTGTCTGAACATGTTAATCATCAGAGCTGATTCAACATATGTTTATTGTCAAAAAAATATTCTTCTGACGATATCATTTTTTTTCCTCTGGGATTCAGGTGGCTTGCGTTTTGATGTTCCATTTGGAGCATAATGAATTCCCAGTTGACACCCATGTAATCTACCTTTTCTCTATCACTGGACCTTGTAGGATATTGCTTTTTCAATGGCCACATGTGTCAGAGTCTATATGAAATAAGGTGGCTGGTCAGGAGGTGGGTCATTTGTGGCAGTAGTGACCAGTGCTCTGTTGACCCTCATGCTGTGAACCATATATTGTTGGCCTTCACAGATGAAGTGTCCTCTTCATACAATGAATCATCAAAGATGTTGTAGGGAGCTAGACATGGTGAGACCAAGAGTTCATAGCTTGTCTTGTAAATGTAAAGAACCAGTGGAATATTTCTAGTGTATTTGGAGGGCACCCTAACCCTCAGTAAAATTTCTTTCTCAACAGAGGATGGCACCTAACTTGAAAGGTTCCTCCTCACTTCTCAAGTGAATCACAGCCATTCATTTATAAGAGAAAATTTCTACTGGTCCTTTACAATGGATAAGGACATAGAACAGGGCTGTTCTGGGAATAAAGGCCCTGAACTCCCAGCTCACACAGCAATGTAGTGTCTCACTGCTACTGATGGAACTGCAGGTGCATCGGTTATCAAAGATGTTGGGTTGGGTGCCTCCAAATGCTGATCGTGAGAAGGCATACCTTCACCTGAACAAGCGAGTACCTAACGATATTAAATTTGATCTGCACTGTCTTCTTGTCACACATGGGAAACGGTGTCCTCGATGTGCAAAAGGTGGCCGGGCTCAGACTACCCCTGATGGCCCTTGCCCATTAGTGAACTGGAGCTTTAAAGCTGTACAAGAAAATGATGGCAAAGGATCTATCAGTTTGCTTGACCAAAATGCAATTAAGTTTTTGGAAGGTTGATGTTGGAACCTTCGCTTGTTTTCCAAAATTTTGTCTTCCAGAAGCCATTTTTTCTGGGGTTGTAATTCTAGATTCTCACAACTTCTCTGAGTTGAAGGTTTAGATCCGGATGTAGTGGCGAAGGTCTAGATGAGACCTCTCTAGATGTAAGAGGGGACTGGGTCTTGTGTATTTTAGCTTCTTGCATGAAAAGTGGGAGTGCCTTCTACTAATACTTGTATATTTTCAAAATTGTATTTGGAGGCTAAAATGCCATTTGCTCCAACTCTTCTTTTTTGAGCTAGTGTGACAAACTGTCTTGTTCCAATTTCATGGGGAAGGTTCACCAGTGTTTTCTCCATTTTTAACTGTCTCTAGAATTGTTTCCTCCTTTTCTCAGTCTACATCTTTAGATGGAGCTAGTAAGTAAACAAGCATTTTTGCCAATATGCATATTCACGAGTTTCAATGTAAAACTTGACAACAGTATGTGAAGGCAACCACTGAGTATTTTCTGGCAAAACCAAAGTGAACAAGTTTCTTTCCATGTGTATGTGGAGAAACTAGCATATCTTTGTATGTGTATCAAACACTTCAGATCTTGCTATTAACATCGACAAGCAGGAAAAGACTGCAAAGTGATGAGATAAAACCACATCTCTAGAGGTGAGAGTGAAGAAAGCACAAAGTTGTTGGATTTCAAAGGTGTTAAGTAGTTCTCAGAATATCAGTTTTCTGTTATTAATTGTCATTGATTCATATGCATACTTTTATGTGACTTTGATGGTGTTGAGTGCTAATCTAATAACACAACATACAAAACTGTGCAAACTAGGTGTCATGCGAGCACCAGACATGGTTGACCCTGAACTCCAGATTGTTCACCCAAGAAGTGTAGGTAATTGAATGACTAACTCCAATCTGGGAGATTTGGGTTCAATGGTGCTGTTTGAGCACAACTGTAAAATAAATTTCCCTATGACAAGAGTTCACAACAAAATCCATAACTCCAGAACCTCCATGAGCAATTTAACATAGCAGTTCTAAAGCATTCCTGGAATCAATGATGTCAACATTTGGACATTTCAGTCATTGAGACACTGGAGATAAAATGACAAGCATTGCACATGTAACTAGTATACAGTCGAAAAACAGTTGCCATGGACGTTTGTTCACATTCCTGTGCAAGGCACTAGTCATTTCATGGATACATTATTCATCTCATTACAAAGGAAGGTTGAGAATATGCTGCATCTGGGTGCATCAAAAGCAAGGTTTACTTTTAATGGATATATGCAGACACTTGACTGTCAGTTGGGAAAAATCCAGTGGTAGATCCAGTAGAAAGTAAAGCCTGACAGGAGAGAGACAGGTGGGACCTGTTAGAGCATTCTAATTCATGAATTGTCTGAGAAATAGAGGGGCTGCAGGGTGCAATTCATACCAGCATATTAAACCAATGTTGATTTGTTTGCAATGTCTGCACTGGCATCACAACTTTACTTGCCCATTGCTGAGAAGACCCCACAAGTTTTCAACATGTTTGCTGCTCATATCTCCCAAGACATCACTATGTAGTCGCAAACACCATAACCGTTCCAAGATGGAGTGTGAGCATTTTCGACATCCTTCACAAAGATCTGATAAAGAATGGCATTGGCATTTGCAAATAGTTGCCTCTGTGACGAACTTCTCTGCAAGCACTCTCAAATACGAGTTGAATAAACATGTCCTGCCCAAGACCACAACCACACCTGTGAGCTATTCACAGCTGCAACAGTCAAGTATGGCATTCATTCAACTAAAAGCGCCAAAGATGAGCAGTTCAACAATCATTGAAATTGGTCAAATATGCAAAAAATGCACAGCAGACTGTTAGAAAATTTCCAATGACAAAACTCACATTACATGCCATATTCAAGTGACAGGATAGCCAGAAATTCCATTATCTAAAATGGCATGGAGTATTTCTGTTCCAACAGACCCATGGCATCCCCATGGTCATGGTACTGGAACTTCCACAGAGAGCACTAAATAGACACACAGTGAGGTGGTGTCATTGAAATTAAAACACAACAGGGTGGAAAAAGATTATAGATATCTGGAAACATATACCACACCTGTATATGGAAGCTGTAGCCAAGAGTACAGGAGGTAACTTCCACCAAAGCACCTTTGCTGTATTCAACAACACCATCAAATAATCTTGGATTTCCTTGCCTTGCTCACAAACTTGTGAAGCCTGCAACTGCCTTCTACTAGGTGCTGAAACATGTGAAGCTCTAAGTATTTTGGATGGCAGGTCACTCCAATTCAGAGAAGCCAGGTGTAGGCAACACAATTCCTGAATTCAGAAACCAAATACATTCCTGAGCCTTATTCTAGAATCCAAAGCTCAAGTTTTAGTGTTTTCCATGAGAGGAACAGCACTACCACTTCTCTCCAAACAACTTGCTAGTGTTCTTCTGTAGGGTGGGGGAGGGGGGAGATTCATAGCTACTCCAACAAGCATAACACAATCACTGAAAGTTCACATCATGATGCTGCATATCTCAGATCTGACAATCCACATGGGTACTTGTGTGGTACAATCAGACCTTACACAAAGACCAACCTACTATTCAATTCATGGGTTTACACTGGTGATAATGCAGAAAGTACTCACAGCAATTTCTGTGATGTTGCTATGCACATTGCCTGTGGTACCCATGGGAGGGAGCAATTGCAATGACTCAAAAACCTCAGTCCATTTCACCTTGCTTGCATCAAATATCAAGCTTGCAGATGCTCGTTTGTGAACTGTGGTTGATGCCATTACATATGTCATTGCATTCTTGGCCCATTTTTCAGTCACAGTATCACTCAATTTTGAGCTCATGGGGTTCTCGGTCCTGTGTCACCAGTTCAGTTTGCATCAGACTTACAGGTCTTCCACACACTGAATCTCAAGGGGAGTATGATAAAACTCATCACAAAAGGTGATATGGATCCAAGAAAAATGCTCTCAGAGCACATTCACAGCTCAGTGTGATCAAATAAATTGCAGAAAGTATATACACAGTAATGTCCACCTTCAGTTGGCAACCCAGTAATGTCCAACCTGTATATGTCCACCTTCAGTAATGTGGAAACAAATCACAGATTAGTTTACAGTAGGTGTTTCTTTCTGGGAGGGAAAAGTGCATGTACCTTGACAAATGCACATCAGATGTCCAAATGGAAGTTTCTTGGCAGCTCTTTACATCCATCTCTGGAATGATCTTTTCACCTACCATGTCAAAAAGACTTTGGAGGCACTCCATATTTATGAGGGTATGGTGCCTTAGAGAGACTTCCTCAATCACCATTGCCCACAAATCATCACCTGCAAACCTGAACCAACAAACCATGAAGTCTCAAATGGTATGGGTTGCAAACTACTATATAACAAGAATTGATAACTTCATCAAGCTTGATTCTGACCTTTTGAAGCAATGCTTGCAAGAGAGGCAAGCAGACCCACAATGGAAGATGTTTCCAACCCCACAGCATGAACAAGTGCTTTAATCAGAAGCCTTCTTGCAGTGATCAAATTAGTTGAAGAAAGATGTGGCAAAAACTGCACACACAAACCAGTGTTACTAAAAAATCAATGTGTAAGTACACTGTACAAAGAGCATGGTCTGAAGAACTTACTGCTGCTAGATTCATCCCTGGATGAGAATCTGCACATCCCAGTTTGAGAACGAGCAGTTACAGGAGTGGGAGTAAGGCAATGGAAGGATGGCACAGCATGCTTTCTGAAAGGCTCTGTAAAGAATTGTGCACTTTAACATGCAAAGAATCAAGCATTTGGGGTTTCCAGATAAACCTGAAAAGCAATCACATGAGCATCCATCTGCCAAGTCTGATCAATCCTAATCCTAACTCACACCAAAGTAAGCCCTAGAGTTTCACAAAACTTGCAGAGGTGGTAGTATAGGGCCTGTGCACCTTGGGCAGGATTAGGTTTAAACCTTGAGACCACGAGTGCCAAGAAAACCTCATAGGTTGGAGAGAGAAGAAGTGAAGAGATAACAAGTGGAGATGGAGAACGAACAAACCGGAGGCAGAGCAGGACAGGAAGCCATGAGTTCTGTAAGCGAAGCATCTAATGCTGCAATCAACATAGCTCCTTCCTCCTTGGAATTCCAATCTGCTACCACCTTCAGACATCACACAGCCCAACCCTCATAATGCCAGTTCATATCACCCTCGCACAGAATGTCACCCAATTGCTTCACATTCTACGCATGATGGTGGAACCTTGACAGGACAAATGGAAACCCTAGACAACATCGCTGGAACTGGAGATCAAATTGACTGACGAGAGACTAAAGGCTCCAAAAGCTTTCAAGCTCCGTTTAGGGTTTAGGCACACAAGGGACGGAGGGAGAAGGGACTCGTGCAGCTTTGAGCGCTCCTTTTACTTACTTTTTCTAAAAAGGAGGCTAAAGTAAACGCTCCAAGCAAATCCTCCGCGGTCCACACCATGGGAAGGCCATTGCTTTGAAAGCCAGACGCAAGCATGAGAAGGTCCAGTAGACCAGCCGCACATTCCACCACCTTCTCCATGCTCGGAAACTAAAAACTAAGCTTGCTTTTTCTCTCCAATTGGATCTTGCAGAATCCAATCTTCCTGTGCAGACCGGTGCAAAATTCCAATTCCATTCCATCAATGCTTGAAGCCCAACAAAAGCCAACTTCCATTATTGAATAAAAATCATTACCGTCTTTAGA
>Ga0209611_10008067_pt1 | contig 16640 bp, 10 predicted proteins | sample S1TSphgellanicum_3_FD_187693 | JGI IMG/M metagenome (GOLD analysis project Ga0209611, IMG submission 187693) | Host-associated microbial communities from peat moss isolated from Minnesota, USA - S1T2_Fc - Sphagnum magellanicum MG (SPAdes) (version 2) | ecosystem: Host-associated > Plants > Peat...
ACCTGCTAGCTTTAGAAAAACCGACGAAAACTTCAAATTTGACACAAAACTAGCGTCTGAAGAACACAAACAGATGCTGCTTTCATTTGTGGCAGCAGCTGGTACCTGAAGATCCAAAATGACCTCAACAGCGCATGGACATTCCGAGGCGTCTGCTGATGACTTTGGGCTTCCAAACACTTGATCTGCTGATGGACTTCGTCACTCCTCCGCAGCTCACGTACACAAACCTGATACCAAGTGCACACCAAGTTACATTTAGATCTTAAAATTCTGTTAGCTTCACAAAACTTGACGAAAGCTTCACATTTGACGTCATTTAACCAAAACATACGTCTGAAGAACAGAAAAAGACTTTTGCCGTCGATTGGGCCAGCAGCAGCTACCTCAAGGTTCAAAATGACCCCAACGTTTGCTAATGTCCTTGGCCAGCTTCGACACACTTCGGGAACACCTCTAGATACACGGCAGTTGGGAGTCTCAAATGACCTCAACGTTTGCTGATGTCCTTGGGCAGCTTCGACACACTTCATGAACACCTCTAGATACACGGCAGTTGGGAGTCTCAAATGACCTCGACGTTTGCTGATGTCCTTGGGCAGCTTCGACACACTTCGTGAACACCTCTAGATACATGGCAGTTGGGAGTCGCGACTCTGGACCTCAAGGTTTGCTGGTGTCCTTTCGCAGCTTCGACAGACTTCGGTAACACCTCTAGATACACGGCAGTTGGGAGTCTCGACTCTGGACCTCTAGCGAAGCAACAAACAGACTGCACTTGGATGAGAGCGTGAGATAGACAGAGAATGCACAACCTTTTCTAATTGCAAAAGCCCTCACGTGTTTCGTTACTGTAGGTGGACAGCAACTAATCACATGGAGAAATTTGACTTGCGACAAGTGGGCCCGTATGGGGCACCTTGTGCATGTAAGGTACTTTCTTATCCACATGTATGAACTTTGAATGCATGTAACAGGGTTTGCCTTTTTCCTTGCACCGGATAATGCTCACGTTTGAGAATCTCCCAAAATGTGTGGAGCACGATTGGCTCCACAACTGGACGCATGGCTCCTGAGTCCTCATCTGAGGCAGGCTCACATTATTGGAGGCAGGATCGGTGATTCTTCTCCCATAATTTTTGTAAATTTTAGACCGGAGAAATCTGATTTCGACCTACGCGAAGTATTTTTTGAATTTTCAAAAAAAAAGGACCCAAATTTTGCCAGATTTTGAAAACAAGCTGTCAATAGCCAGATTGCTATCAGTACGTTGCAGCAGCAGATAGCCCACAATAGAAAAGAGTGATTACAACTTTTACTATCTCATTTGGAACAAACTTCGGCTAAATCTTCTCGTAGATGACTGCCATCAGGACCCAGGTACATCACAAAATTGAAAAGTAAAAAAATTAAAAAATTGGGAAGGATAAGTGCAGATTTACTAAAGGATCTGCTATTTTCTGATTGGAGGGCTAAATAAATAATTATTGCCTATTTCTGTAGTTTTTCACTCCCCTTCAGTAAATTTGCTTCTGTTCTAGTCTAACTGGTCTAACCATACCAGCAAATTTTACTGTGCAGGGAGCATTCTGGCCCTAATGGTTCCAGGCCCTGCATGAGTTTATTATTATTTTTTGCATTTTGATGAATTTTTGAACCAGAAAAAAACTCTGACAGGAATTGGGTAAAATATATGTAATTTGTCTTCTTTTTTCTTTGTCTTCTTACTAAGGTAAAATCACCCATCATCAAGCATGTATCTATGATCAAACACTTTCCAATATTTTCCTCATTCCTTAAACAAATTGAGCTATTTTTGTGTCATTGGATGCACAACTGAAATGCTACAATTGTTTTTTCACTGTCTGAAGTAAAGGAGCAACACAGGAAGCACAGCAAGATGATGAGTGATAGTTGCTTCAAAAATTTTGACAATATAGCTCTAGACCTCTCTCTAGTTCAAGCCTCCTGTCTTTCTCATTTCAAGTTTATTTTTAGTGATTTAAAACCTGATGGATGTGCCAACTAAGTATAGACAAAACTTCTTTGTATTCCAGAGGCAAAAATGCAACATTCAAAGACTATAAGTTCCAAAATTCTAATTTGATTTAATTCACCCATCACCAGACACTCACCCCTTACACCAAACACCCCATTGTCTTCTCCATTCCTTTACCATATTGAGCAATTCGTGCATTGTTGGAAGTGCTAAGTAAAGGATTATAAATTCTTTGAACTTCAGAAGCGAAGAAACAATGTCTGAGGATTCAATCTCCTTTGAGTTCTTAAGTGTTTGCTCACCAGCCTATCTACCCCACTATGTAGACTTTATCCCTCAAAAAATTACAAGATGTGGTGGGGAACAGGGCAGTTTAATGCCCTGTACCAGGAGAGCTTTGGGTGTGACTGGTGCGAACTGGTGGGCACTGGGCTGGTATCAGTGTTTTTATTTTTGGCGAATTTTTGCAACTTGGTGACAAAGAAAAAGGGCTGGCGAATCCAACGAAGGGCTTTTTTGGAATTTTTTTTTAAAAAATCGTCATATCTTGAGGAAAAAAAGCTAGAAGTGGTCAGATTTAGACAGTGTGTTCCTGTAGGTCGCCAGAACTAGTCAGGATTCCATAAAAGGTCTAATTGTCGACTAGGACAGAAGCCATTTAGTGCTAATTAATGCTGAGGATCCCTGCCAATGCACCTACTTCATGAATTCGAAAAAAAAACCCTGTTGGTATCAGCGCTTCTTTTACTGGCGAATTTTCACCAAATTTCAACCTCGAAAATATGATTTAGACCTGTACAAAGGATTTTTCATGGAAAAAATGAACAAAATTTGTCAGATTTGGAAGACAACTAAATCCAAATTATCAGATTTTTATGATGAGCTAGTAGATAGCCAGGAAAATAGAAGGTTATTTCACAATGTTATTCTATTTTGAATTGTCGTCATTGAAATTTCAAAATCAAATTAGAAATTCAAATTTAAGGAAATTGGGGGCTTCCTCTTGCTACCTTTGGAAGGCCCTTGATAAGTAGAGCTGCATTATGTTGGTTCCATAATTTTCAAACCTATGATGTGAGAGTTATTGATTTTGAATAGTCTTTGTCATTGAAAATTCAATTAAATTAAAAATCTATTTTTTTGGGATGTAAATTTCACACATACTTACATAATTTGTAAAAGGACTTCACTTTTTGTGCTCAATGGTATAGGTCACACTATTGTTTAGTTAAAATTGCAATATGTGTACTAAAAGCATCTCCACCCAACAATGGCAAACTACACTTATAAAAAAAATAATTTAATGTCTAATGTTCAGTGTCCCCACCCATAAACATGAAAAAAATCATTTAAAATAATAAAAGACCATTTAAATCCTTGCATCTAAACCAATTGTTATCACTCATGAAAATCATAACAAGAAAATATTTTTGAAGGTGTCCCTCATGGCCTGACATTTTGGTCAAATTTAATGCATAGCAAGAGGCTTTCACCAATGTTTGCTGGTTATTGAATTTTGACCGAGTTACCAATCAGGTTATCAGTCTAATTATTGACCTGCCAATCAATTATTGATTGTTTATGATTGGTTAATAACCTAGTTGATGAATACTAAAATTTCAAAATCTAATAACCTGCACAAATGACCTGGTTTGTCATCCAAATGGGTTATCAATCTTAAAACATTTAACATTTTAATAAGAAAAAAATAAAAATATAATTTACCCTTTGTAAAGAACCTTAGAATCCATTAATAACCAGCAAGATAACCAACAATTATAAATTAGTTATTTGATAACTTACCTTTATGCATGATTAGTGGTTATTATCAAAATATTGATAACTTAATTGGCACCCACTTTTGAAATTAAAAAAACCTAACTGACTTTATGGGAAAAAATCAATAACCAACCAACATTGGTTTTCACCATCCTATACAAAATTTAATATCAAGGAGGTGCTTACTGTTCCGCAGGTGAAAATGTTCTAACTAGTGACAATGGATTTGTCAAACTAAAGGCCATGACTATGAGTCACCTCTAACCTTTCTTGAAGTTGAATAACTTGGAAGGTCTTGTTGCGTGGAGTAAATGTGGGTAGCAGTGGAAGGTAGCTTTTTTTGTTTGCACCTGATAAATGAATATATGCTAAATCCTTTCACTGAATGAACTGTAACTTGAGGTTTGAACTTGCATTTGTTTGGTTGTGCACTAAATAAGATAGATCATTTTTCTGTATGAAATGCCAAAAACAAAGAAAGGAATCTAGCAAATGAAAATTTCATTTCTTAGAATTATTATGGAGCTAAAACACCCAAAAAATGGGAAGAGGGGAGGGGAACCCAAAAAGAATTCTAGAAATTTTTTATTTAAAATATTTTTAAAAGTCAAACTTGTCAAGGCAAACTAAAAGACCAATAAAAAAAACAAATGATATGTCCTTTATGTCTCGGGTAAAGCTCCAATGTGAAGAAGGATTCATGAAAAAATGGACCAAGTATGAGAAGGAAGCTAAGTTTGGCCCCACATTGCAAGAATGTTAAAGTGGGGAAACGTGCGGTTTTCAACATCATTAGATGACAAGGTGTAGGAGGCAGCCCTTGTTGTTGGGCAAACGACACTGCCCAAATTTTCTGGCGAAAATCCCCTTTTTTCTTAAAATCAATTCGCCAGAGTGTGCCCCTTTTGAAGGAGCGAGTCGCCACAAGTATGCCTGCTGGCTACACTTTTAATGCTCCTCAAGAAAAGCATCGCCAGTTAGGCGAATTATGACTGAATCAGTGTGGGGATACTCGCCAGTACTGCGACACTTTTTAAATGAAAAGAAATGAGTAGTCGGTAGGAGCCCTGCCACTCTGAAGGACTATGTACTTTGGATAATATCCTGGTTTTTGAGAAGGGATATTCTACCCCGTGTTTTTCCTGGACATTTGGAGATTTCTATGGGTTGCTATTTATATAATAGAATGAGAGTATTTCTAGCGAATTTGAATTATATTGTTCATGCATGAATGGCGAAAGTAATAAATTTCTGTTTGTATCCTTCTGGCTAAAATGTTTTTTTTCATTTTCAAGTGTATGTGGTGATTGTTGTCATCAAAATTGTAAAGAATGGCTACAAAAAGACAAATGAAATATGAATTCGATGAAAGTCCATTGCAAAAATGTTTATTTTCACAAGTTCCAAGATTGACAATAATATGAAGCCTAGAACCTAAAACGAAAGTCAAAATATTTTTTTAATTGAACTTCAAAATAAAACTAACTCACATACCAAAACTGTGTTTCAATTTGCTACAATTTTACAAATAAGTAGACTTAGAATTTGAACAAAAGCTAGTGCAAGATGTTTTTCAATGACAACTAGAAGCAAAACATGTTTTCCTTAAAAACAAAAGTACAAATCCTTTTCCAAAGGACATCCCCCTAGGCCTAGGTGAACCAGGACCCACACTGGTACCAAGGAAAAACCCCAAAATCAACTTAAATTGTTTCTAAATATTAGAAATATTTCATGTTTACACTATATCATGAGTCCAAATCTTAAAAAATTCAGGTTAATATGACAGCTAAAAGACTTCACTCAAAAACCAGAAGGTGCCAGTGTAAGTGCTTTTTAACCTTGGCCCCTCATCTAGAGCTTTGTAGAAATAAAAAATTTGTGAATCACAATCACAATGCAAGTTCATCTTGACATTGACAATGTGACTAAATGGATAGTGGCAATGAAACCCTTAGCCCTTTGATGAAAAATGAGCAAAGTGTTGAATCTATCTACATGACTTTTAATCTAAACTATCATTATTATCATGTAATGGCTACCATGACATGAAAAGTAGATGAATTTTGATAATATTTTTATTTTAACCCCACCTATTTCCTTACACTTTTAACACCCACATTGTTATCATAACATTTTTGCTATTTTTTGTCACCAAAATAGACACTGGTCCTCCTAATTCAAGAAGTTGAATATTCTGTCCATGTTCACACATGATATAAATGATCAAAACATCAAGGCTAGAATGTGCAATCACATTGTGACACAAATGAAACACTACAGTCAACAATGTACAACCTTTTGTTCACCCTCAGTAAAATCCAACCTCAAATTTAGTGGTTGGATTCCCCTGATATCCTCGGATAATATGAAAGGAAAAGGTTTTATTGCTTTTTAGTTTCAGATATGACCATAGGCATTATTTCTTCTTTGATCTTAATGTATTTTATTCACATATTCTATTTGCAAATTTGCTGTCTGAATAAAGTATACCATATAATCTTATCTTATGGGAATTTTCTAGTGCTCTACCACCTTTTTTCACCTTTTTCCTGTGATTCAAAAGGTGGGTATATATTGAATCCATTGAAAGTTGCTTGTTAATCACATGTACTTTAAGAGGAAAGCCAGGGTATCCAGAACCCACTAAAGGACAATTTGGAATTTTGTTCGGTAAGTAAGACAACACTATACTACAAAAAACCTAGATGTAGTCTGATGCCTTGGGTCTACATCTACAAAACGTTCATCTACGATTCTTTCAAAAGCATTAGTTTATACAAAAAGTTCCTACAATTCTTTAAAGTATTGCAATTGGTGAAAGGGAATTTTTTTTAAAAGACTCTATTAAGAATCACATGTGAGCTTCTTTGAAATTGGATACTTTACATGTTTTGATGCAACATGACAAACTGAATTCTTTTTAGTTTAAATTGATTGTAATATGTTCAAACTTTAATTTCATTTCTTGTTAATTTGATTTGATACAAAATCTCATGAAAGTTGACTTTTTTTTTTAAAATCCTCCCAAGGAAATAAAATAATATTTCTAGCCCATCACAAGAAAGGTAACATTACCTATCATGAAACACCACTAAAAGTAAACCAACAACCACTACCACACCTTGAAGGATGGTGGGTAAATAAGATACAGCATTCCATTGAGGTTCAATTCTTACTGAACCATTATGGCTAGAATAGTTTTGAATTTTACTAACTACCTGCTTAAACCTACAAGCTCTCACCTCTATGTACTAACCATTTAGAAGCATCTACTTACCTAGTAGCCAACCAATAAAAACAGCACCGATCTACCTACATACGAGACCTATCCATTATATGATAGGTTACAATATGAGACTTAACATCAACTGGGTTGGGTTTCATTCACAACAAAGTCATAACAATCTTCCAATGGGGGTGCAAGTGGCTTTTGAGAATCTACAACTATGTGGAGTGGGGTACTTATTCTAAAAGTATGTCCACACCTAAAGATAAAGAGTTAAATCATTCTTAGGAAGTCCACACCTACATGAAGAGATAGTGGTATAGATTGCAAAGTTAGCACCAGAGACATCACCATATATAGCTTACCATTGGGTGGTAAGATGAAATAAAACAATATAAATATTTTGCCTTAAATTCAACAATAATTTAGCTGTAAATTAATGGCACCCAAAATGATCAAATAAGTTAATGGTAGCTTCAAATAATTGTAATATCACCCCTTCTATCAAACCCATCATCCCACACTTCTTTGGAAACACAACATGACATAGATGTATGCAGACATATACACATTCAAGCAAGTAGGTTTAAAGTTTGTAGAAAAAAATAAACAAAAAATTCCAAGCCGATGTAGTGCCCAAGGGGACACTTAGTGTAAAGTTTGGGATCTATGTGCGTCAAATGACCATTTTTAGGGGTATTAGATAATTGTTGAACCTATTTTTCTCACCCTATTATTATCTAATTTTTTAATATATTACATATTAAAGCCGCCCTATATTAGTTATAATCCATTATTTCATATTATTACATTCTCTATATTATAATCAAATTGATTATTTGAATAAAATGTACCCTATTTTTAAACTTTAAAATAACTTATAGTTTTTACCCAACAACCAATATATTACACCTTATATTTTTACTCATGTATTTTTTATTTTTTTAAACTAGTATCCCCCTTGCGATGTGGTGTGCATTTCATTGTTTAACAAGAGCTCATTTTGTTGTACAAAATTGTTTTTACATCTATAATTTGGGCTTCAATTTTTTTCCTAACTACATTCTTCAAACTTCAAACATTCAAGAAATTCCAACTAGTCTATAATTGTTCACCTACAATGGACACTATCATGGATGCAATTGTAATGGACTCTTTTGCAATCAACAATGTTGCCAGACCCTATAACTTTGTCCTTCTTGGTTTTTTTTTGGTTGATTTCCCCTTTGATCCTATAGTCCTTTTCAAATGTGCACATGTGTGATGTGCATAGAATAATTTGTTTGTTACAATAAAAGCATTAAATGCATTTGTGCAAACACACTTGTAGGCGAACCTCTTATACCATTTGTGCATGTATTATGTGTGAAAGGTCAAGGCCGTGGTAAACCCCACAAAGAAGTTAGAATCACAAATGATGTTTTTACATCACAACTACATTCAACAAAAAATTCAATCCAAAAGGGTGAAACAACCCAATTAGAATTTAGCAAAGTTCTCATGTTCATTGAAATTAAAGGTGAAGAAATTCTTGCAAGCATGGACCAGATAGATCCTCATGACCAATTTGAAAGAACAATGATTAAGTGGCGAAAGATTATTGACAATGTCACTAATCTTGGGCATTTGTTTTTCTAACACAATGGTGCAACTTGTAAAAACAAGTGGTGTTCCATATATGAGGATTACAAGAGAATCTTTGATTAAATGTTTGGGATTAGACACGTGACTAAATACTGAAACCTCATGCCACAAGAAAATATTGCTTTAAATCTATTGAAACATTTCAATTGCCAAGTATTTGAGTACAAGATGGTGGATATGTTTATGATGACTTGTCCAACATTAAACCCCCTTCATGTCAAAGACACTATGGCCCATGACGACCATGTGTATGATCTTTCATATGGGCTTATGGTCTCATGCAAGATGCAAATGGAAATCTTGCCAATCCTATCCCAACAACTGAAGAATTACAACATGTAGTGGATATTGGTTTTCATTGTCCATATGTACTACCAAGAATGAAAAGGAAATCCTCATCTATTCAAAGGAACATGGTAGAGGTTACTAAAAGAAATGCCTCCAAGCTTACATAGCCTCACTCGACAAGATACATGACACAAACCTTGTGATTGAAGAGAAGAAATCTTAAGTGTAAAAGGAATTTATTAATGAACAACTACAGAGAGACCAGGATATCACTAGAAGAAATTTGAAAATCAATGACTAAATTTGTGATTCATTTATAGTTGTAATAAATGCATGCAATTAAAAGTAACCTAGTTGCCTTGGACAAGTGCCATAAGATAGTTAGTCACAAAAGACATGACATGACCATGAAGTTGAAATGTAGTCGCAAACCTTATGACTAGGCTAGAATTTCTTATCCATTGTCATGGATGATCCTTATTATGACGCGGAACCCCAATTTGCAACTACATTTGGGATAGTCGCATGCTACCAAATGTGCCATTGATGGGTGGTTAAGATTTAACCATGTGATAATTTAAAGAGCCAATGGCCATAAAACATGTGGCAATTTTCCATTTGTTCAAAATATGTATATTATAATTACAGTAATTAAAAATTATAATTAAAATAATTAAATATTCTAATTATAGTAATTAATTATTATAATTAAAATAATTTATTATTATTATTATTATTATTATTATTAATTCATTATAATCTATCCTAGGCTAAACTATAATAGGCAACCTATACTAAGTTAGGCTAAGGTAGAATATGTTTGCTAACATAGGCTAAGTAGGTAGATAGGATCTTATTTATTTTGTTGGGGACAATCCTTTTGATTAACTCGTCCCAAATGGCACATGCACTATGTTTATAATGCATACCATGAATCGAGTCCATTTCTTCACATAATTATATATTTTACAAGTTTGAAATTATAGACAAAAGATATGGGACAATTCAAATGAAAGGGAAACACTACAACACTATCACATTCTTTGTCCCATACAAAAACATTATCATATATGCACACAATAATATTTACTATTTTCATTAACTATTTACTACCTATCCTACTTACTACATATTACCTTGGTTACATACCTACTATCTATTACCTAACCTACCTTATTATTATTATTATTATTATTATTATTATTATAAAAATCCTATATCCACATAATAAAATATTTACAATTTAACCTACCTACTACTTACTACTACCTATCCTACTTGTATCACATACCACCTAGGTTACATACCTTCTATCTACTACCTAGCCTACCTAATAAATTAATTACTTACCCTAAATTTAATAAATTAAATTTTTAACATAACTAATTATTTTATCAATTAATACAAAAAAATTATGACATATTCACAAATTTAAATACCTCTTGTTTAGCTTACCTACCTACTTACTACCTACTAGTTATACCTATCCTATTTATTACATACTACCTACCCTAACTAATTAGTTGATTAACTACCTAACCTAATTAATTAATTAATATGAAAACATGATCACATATTCACAAAATAAATCAATAAACCTACCTACTACCTACCTAGCTTACCTAGCCTAACTAGGTCTAACCTTCATAGCCTAACCTATTAACTACACCTAATAAACTAGCCTACTATTACCTTTAGATAACTTAGGCCAATTAATTTAATATGCAAGCTAAGCTAGGCTATCAATGTACATCGGCCTACTTAATTTAATGCAACCTATTAAATTTAGCTAGCTTAGTTTACCAACTAGGTTATAATAACCTTTTCTAGCAAAAATTATTAACTATTAGATAATATATCATGGGAGATCCATGGATAATTGAAAAAGAAATAGTCTAATTGAAATAACAAAGTTTGCCATATGTGGTCTATGTTTTTTTGTTCATGTGGTAGAATATATTATTGTAATTGAAAACCCTTTCATTTGTAGTTGCAAAAATAATTATGTTATCATCCATTGATGAATGCAATCAAAATTAGATGACATTGTTCACTTTTCATCTACATTTTCAATGAAAATTATATTAGTTGTAAATTGTAGCCGTGTGTACAACTAGATTTTGATTCAACCTTTCCTATAGTTACATATGCGACTACAACAAGTTGCAACTACATGGACACATAGGATTAACACTCTACTAGTTGTAAAATCAGTTGGTTTAGACATTAGTGGCATAGTAGTCACAAAAATATGGTCAAAATAGACAACATTTCTTCTAGTGTATTATCAATCTATAAAAATTAAACGTGGTTCAAGTTATTATGACCTAACTCACATAATGGGGATGGCATTCACACAAGGCAAAACAACCAACTATGCAAACATAACTGATCATCTTAAAAGGACTTGGAATGACTCATTTAATTTCAATGAATTTGAATAAAACATGATCAAACAATTTTCAACACAAGTTTACCATCCAATACTATGACCATTTTCAATTTAGATTTATAGTTCAAGTTCTTTTACTTATTTGACATGAAGATTGTAAGACCATTTTCAATTTAGGTCTATAGTTGTTCAAATTACATGACAATTCTTCACAAAAAGGTTGTGACCATTTTCAATTTGCGTTCACAATTCAAATTGCAAGCATTGAATGAAATTACAAAACAATTCAATTCAAAAATTTCTAAACAACTCATACATGTTCAAAGATTCCATTGATGATTTCCAAAGTATATCTAAAGTTGATTGCGAAATGTTTCACTTGAAGTCTCTTGGCTAGGGATTATGTTGTGATCATTGAGTTATAGAATTGCATTTGATCTATATATGTTTTTCCTAGTATTTTTACATTTGGCATCTTCTTCCCCCTCCTGCAATTTGACAAGCCTATGTTGTTTTTCCAAAGCTTATTCCTCAAAAATGTGCAACATATGTTCTATGTCTATCTCATTTCTTGCAAGTAGCAAATTGTGGATGAGACAACATCTTATCATGTTGGGCACGATGGTCATGTGTAAATCCATTTTCCCCATGTAAGTTATTTGAAAGTTTGTTTGAATATTCCAAAGGCATTCTCCACAATGGACCTTCTTCTTTTATGCTTACAATTGTAGAGGTTCTCAAGGATGGACCGATCACCTTCTCTATGTGGAATAATTTTCTATGACAAGAAAGGATAATTGTTGTCCCCTAGTAGGTAAAGGGGGATGCCATCAATTGACCTTGCTCATGCTGGATTGAAAAACTCTATATATTATGCATTGGCATACAATGTGGATTTCCACAAAACTTTAGCATCATTAAAATCCCTGGCATTCCCACAACCAAGTGAATATTAAATTGTTTCCTATTCCATTGCTTGAGCAATCATGGAGCACCCCCCTGTTTTATGGTAGAAATAATCAACTACAAAAGCACTTGTAGGTTTAGCAATTTTGAAATGGCATCCATCAATGGCACCTTGCACACTAGGCAATCCACACCATGCCTTCAAGTTGGCCCTCACATTTTGCATCCGTTCACCAATTGGCCAAGAAATCATTTTCTTGAATACTTTATTCACAACACAAACGACCTCACGTATTACAAGGGCCATAATGGATCAACCCACAATAAACAACTCACTACAAATCAAAAGATTTGCCCCTTTTTGCCATCTTATAAAATGCACATGCTATGCATACTTTTACATGGATTGCACATCTACATTCGATGTCATCTTTATGAATTAAAAGTCGACATTAGTGTGCAATATCAAACATTGAGGTGTACTTCAACATGTGAAAATTATGTTTCCACCTTGCATCATCAAGTTCAATGACTACAAGATTGAGAACCATGTGGTTGAACAAGGTTTAACCCAATGCCCTAGCTCCATACCCAAGAATGAAAAATTAGACACCATTTGACATGCATGCAAATAAATTGAAATGTATTGAAGCTGAAGATATCATCTATTTACATATTCTATGTCATCTCCTAAAAGGAAGGTGGAAGGGAACTCACTAATGACATTGCAAAAATCCTTGAACATGTGTATTAGGAAGACCAAAAAACCTACTACAAGAATTGCATTTGTTTCCAAATTAGGCATAATCCTTGCCATTGATGACTACTTACAACAAATTATGAGTTTTTTAAGATGTGCATGAACACTTATATGACAACAAATTGTGAAAGCAAAGAACGATATTACAAGAGCAAAAAGAAAAAAACCAGAGTGCATACAACATACAAATGAAAGAAGATTCTTAAAAAAAGCACCATGGGAGAAACAACTTGCGAAGGGAGAATTGACACTAAGATTAGAGGCAATTAACACTATGATTTTGATAAACGAAAGGATAAATATGTGAAGGATGTTAATGTGAAAATAAGCTATCACATGACTTGGTGTGGATAGATAGAAGGTAAAATGCCTAAAACAAAAAATTGTGCTACAAGAGCAAAAAGAAAAAAATCAAAGTGCATACAACATACAATTGAAAGAAGATTTGTAAAAAGAGCACAATGGGAAAAACAACTCGCAAAGGGAAAAATGACACTAAGTTTAAAAGTGATTAACACTATGATTTTGATAAATGGGAAGATGAATATGTGAAGGATGTTAATTTGGAAATATGCTATCACATGACTTAGTGTGGATAGACAAAAGGCAAAATGCTTAAAGTTTGGATTATAATAATGTAGTGTTACTTTTTCTAGTACTAGGTTCCAAGCACTTGGTGATAGCCATTATTTATTTATTCCACCTATATCCAAGTGTGGCCATACCATAATATCCTTAGTGTTTAAGGCATCTTGCCTTTTGTGCATGGGAAAATCCTTGATGAATTTTAATAGCACAATTGCCATTTGTTTTATGACTTTGGCTTGGTCATCACCAAACATGAGAATGATCCAATAAAATACTACAAATGGTGAACATGGGTTATCAATCCATTTTTCTTTTAAATATGGAAGAATTGCTTCAAACAAATTACATGTTAGACAATGTTCATTGGTTGTGGCAATAATTTTGTATAGAAATTACTAAACCCCTCTTATAAGATCTCATTAAATTTTGATTATTTATGATTGTTCACACGTAACCTAACTAAAATTAATAACATACAAATTGACTTTGCCATTCTGAACTATACCTTTGATAGGAAATGAATAGTTGTGGGTGAAAGCAACAAAAAAGGAGCCAAACAATGTGTGGACAATCTTTAAAAACTATTTTTTGAAAATTTGAAAAATCACCATGGGAACATTATATATCAAATATATTTATTGACATAAGTTCTTATACTTTCAAAGTTACAACTACAAAATTTTCATGAAATTCACCATGTTTCAAAAGTCCTTTTATATGTTTAAAGCATTCAACAAAGCATGTGAATGGGTGGATTTCTTATATCAAAAGTCCTTTTCCCTTATCAAATGTTCACCAAATCATTTCAAATTTTTAATGAACTTTAATATATTCCACAAGAAGGGATCCATGTGTTCAAAGCATTCAAAAAATTAAAAAACATATTTTTTGGATTTTAATATTTGAATGTCCTTTACAAGTTATTATAGTTTTGAATTTGTAATCATGGTCCAAAGTAAAGTTATAGATCTGACTGTAATGTAAGGCTTGATGCAAAAAAAATTTAGTTTTATCATATTATATGTCATATTTGGCTTCAACTTTGATATTTAATTTTAAAAACTATGTGAAAAATGCAATCCTTGGACAGGACTTTAACCTTAGTGTGGCTGGCTCTTTTTTTCATGCTTTTACCCTTATGGATCAAGCTATATGTTCTAAAATATATAATGCAAAAAATTGAAATAATAAGGGGAAGAATTGGTGTTCAAAATTTGACATGTGATTAATGGTTCAACTTAATAAAATGTTATAAATTTTTTAAAAAAACAAACCAATGATAAATTTTGAATGTTTTTGTATTTGCATTAGAAAGTGGTTTAATTAAGTCAATGTTTGTTTTTGGAAAAAAATATTAAAATGAAAATGCAAATGATTTTACTTCACCCTTTATGATTTAGGGATGGCAATGACATTTATTTGACCATGTTGTTCATGATCACTTTGTATAAAAGATGTGATGGTTTCATTTTATTTATACATTAAATAATTCACAAAACTTTGGAACTAGATTATGGTAAGTTCCAAGCAATGATTGTATATACCATACATAATCAGTGCAAATATTTTATAATGACAAAACCCCACAATTAAAAGGAAGACCTTGGATGGGTTTCTATTGGTAACATTTGCCAATCAATTCATCCCAAATTTAGATGTAACCCCATTACACAAGAAACAAATCTATCTATCATGGAAAAATGAAAGATTGGAACGTGCCAATATTTAGGAAAACCAAATAGTTCATTGATTCACATTAAAGATGATGATGATTAAGGGCATGTTCAATGTTAACCCCAATTACAAACTAATTGGATGGATTTTGATCCCAATTATTGTTGAAAATGAGTATTGCAATCAAGTGCACCAATTGTGGCATTTCTTGTGTCCAACAATTGTCATCCAAGTCATAAATGAAGAAGTGAAAATGGGTGACAAAAAAAAGACAAATAAATAATTTCTACAATGCTTGTGTCCATGCATCTAGTGTTTTAAATATTCAATAATGAAAAGGGAACATCCATGTTAAGAAGAAAACCACAAAAATTGCAACCATTTGAAGAACAATTATTATATTGAACATATATACATTAAGGGGCACATGTTATGTGATTTTATAATAATCTTTAATGTTGTGTGAAAGGTTAAGTGACATGGGGATGGGTCCATTATAGTGAACTATCTATAGATCTAATCAATGAATACTTGTTGCTATGGACAAATGAATATTTTTTGTTGATAGTGATTTAAATGATGTAAAAACTATTACATGTGACAATGGAAATTGACAACATTATTAGTTAATTAGAAAATTTCTATGTTCCTACTTGAATCTTACTTTTATTCTTTGATAATTTGCTAGTATTGTATCTGTAATCAAGTCGATAGAATCTTGGTCAATAATAGTTAGCATTGTTTTAATGTATAGGTTTCATTTGTGACCAATGTAAATTTGACAAATATATGATACCACAATACAGAATCAACCTTCACCTCCACAATGACAAACCAAGTCTTTAACCAATACATCACATCTTCAATGTTCAATTGATGTTAAATTATAATTAACATGAAGTGTAATTATTCTTGAGGTGTTTGTTATAGGACCAAGGAAATTTGAAAACTTGAAATAATTTGTATTACAGTGAAAAGTTCAAAAACAAATTCTTGAAATAAAAATATTTATTCAACTATGTCAATTAGAAACATTTCTATAAATGAATATTCAAGTGCATCCCTTATTTTTACCATATAATCTATATAAAAATTAAATCTATATAAATAATTTTCTTATTTTGATTGAATTCAACACAAACTTATTTTTATGAATGTTTTTTTTGTTAAGACATTACTATTCATAATCAAATATGTAAATTCATTTTCTTTTGCCATTGATTTAAAAAATGCATGCTTAATGTTGATTTTTTCTCAAAAATTCATTAAAAAAAAGAAAATAGAATTTATCCAAAGTTTAGGATAAATTACAATTAAATTTAAATGTAACTTACCTTTTAAACTAAAATAGGTAAGCATGTTCTATGCAAGAATGTTGTCA
>Ga0209611_10008068_pt1 | contig 16640 bp, 10 predicted proteins | sample S1TSphgellanicum_3_FD_187693 | JGI IMG/M metagenome (GOLD analysis project Ga0209611, IMG submission 187693) | Host-associated microbial communities from peat moss isolated from Minnesota, USA - S1T2_Fc - Sphagnum magellanicum MG (SPAdes) (version 2) | ecosystem: Host-associated > Plants > Peat...
GCAAGTTGCGACAGTGCTGTTCGGTAATGATGGTGTTCGACGTTAGCAAACATTTTTTTTTTACTCGACAGTTTCAAAAATCTTCAATTGCCACAAGAGCGTGTGTCTCTACGCTTGAAAGAGAGGAAAAAAAAAAAACGCTTTGAAATTTGCTCCAAGATCCCGACTTTGTTGGCAAAAATGTAACAACACAAACATAAGCTCCCTCATGTAGCAACGCAAGTTCCCTCTAGTAACAATAACACTAGTAGTAGTAACACTAGCAACAATAGTATCAACAACACTAACAACAACACCAACATCAGAAACTCAAGAACTCAAAGGCAAAAGAAATTTGTCGCTTTTAACATTAAACAACAAAGAGTAGAGTTTTTTTAGAATTGAATTACAAAGAAGGAATGAACATGTAGTGTATGTAGGTGGTGGTTGTGTAATAACCACCATGAGCATCTGATTATGGAGGAAACTCTCCTGACAAAGGAATTCTAAAAAAACTAAAAAGAGAAGGGAAGGGCTTGGCCTTTTATATAGCCACCAACAAGTTGAAACCCTAAGCACCTAATAGCGTACAATCACCTAAGAACGTACACTTACCCTAAAAACATACATTAACCCTAAAAGGCATGATGGGCATGCCCATAATTGGCCATCATGTATGAGGCCATGTACAGGCATGACAACACCATGTTCCCATTAAACCTATGGACATTCCCATATGGGAACATGATGTTAGCCCAAAGGAATGAAACATCAACATTGGGAAAAAGGGAAGGGAGGGGAATATGATGCCATTGTTGGGTCATGTGACATTGTCAAACATGAAGATGGTTATAGGGTCTAGTTGGTTGACAATACACATAGATAGTATGTTGCATGGGGTGATGTAGGCAACTTGATATTAGCAAATGATTTCCATTCAATTTTATTTTGGAAAATAATTATGGTTTAGGAATGCTCCTATCGGTTTTAAGTTGAAGTACAATGATTGACGCGCCCCTGAATTCTTCAAGATACCCAAAGGTGGGTCCCAGAGTGAAATAACGGAAGAATAAGAGAGTTGAGGCACGTTTCTTAACTCGTAACACTTTGGGGGTAGGAGGGCATGCTAGAGCTACGAAATGAGATTAAAATGAACTCACAAGCAAGAATTCAAGATGAGGTCAACTTGCACAAACAAGAAAAAATGGTGGTTAATGCAAGTTGAATGGAAGTGGTGTGATGGATTTAGTAGGGACAATTTCAAGCACAGGCTTTACATGGCCCACAACCTTTGGGAGGAGGCACCACTCCCCTCCCTATAGTATATTTTGTGCCTCTCTGCGGGGACTACATCCAAATGTCATTTTTCATTGGGAGTCCCAAAATTGGGACTCTTATTGTGTCAAAATTTTGGACGCTCGTATTTTTTTCAAATCAAGTATTTTTTGAAAATGAAAGAAAAATATCTTATAACCCTTAAAAAGATCTTTCCAACAGTGTATGGTATGCCTCAATTGGACTTCATTTGACCCCTGCTTTCAAGGGATTTGTAGTTGGGAATCAAATTCCCAATTTGACCCTTGTCATTTCTTTTGATGATAACTCATGCAAATCAGGTCTAAATGAACAATGCGAAGGCACTTTAAGTATCTACACTTCAAGACCTTTTTAATGGTGTTTGGGGGGGCCAAATTTGGTGTTTTTTTGTGTTTCCAACCAAGGTTCTAAACATTTGCAACTCTCGCATGAGTGCAACTTCCCAAGTGGGAGTGTAATTGGAAATCATTGAGCTTCATCCCTTGCACTCTCCCCCATTTGTGATAGTGTATTTCACACCTAAACACACTCTTGGCCTCATGGGCCCTTGCACTTCACATTTAGTCGCGAAACTAATATTAGGATTCCAACAATGATAGTAACAAATGACCATATTGTAGTAAAACAACATATCACAACAATTTGGTTAGCATGGCAAATCAATATGACAAATTGGAGTTGGTAGTTAGTTGATTACAATATGACAATTAAATAAGTCAACTAGATGGTGAGATGGTTACAACTATTGTTTGGAACTAATACAAAATGATTTTCCAACCATATCAAAAGCTTGTTCAAGTCTACCTCCAACTTTAAGGGTTTTCATTGGATTTTCACTTGGCTTTCTCTCTTCAAAGTTGTGATGTTCTTGTTTTGGCTAGAAATGTAAAATGTAAGGATCTCCTAAGTAATCATTAAATAGTTCAACAATTTTGAACTTTAGGATTTCAATGCAAATGTGACCTTTGATATTTAAGCATGATTATTCTTTTATGCTTATGATCTAAATGTGCATTGTGAGTAAGGGGCTTAAGGCATTTATGGTGTTGTTATACCCCTTTCAATGTATAAATTTCCTCCCATCACCAAACATTTGGCCTCCCTTAGTGAAAACCACAATATTTGTGAATTTATCATACATCACACCTTTAACAAATCCTTGTTTTTCCAAAATATATTCTTTTGTGTGCATTGCTAAACACTAACCCCACGTAATACTATAAATCACACCTTTTACCAAACACTAAAATTTGATGCATTAAGATATGCCTATATTTTTGTGCATCCAGGTGCAATCAAATGTGCCATTATCCACCCTATCACCAAACACCTTATATAAATTAATGTATACTTATTCTAAACAAACTAGTGACCTGTGCTGTTGGCCCAAGTGTTACCACGTCCTCAACTGATTTTTCCTTCCAAAACCTGGGTTTTTTGGGGACTTTATTTGAATTTTCAGTGTTAGAAATCACTTTAAAATCAATATCTCCCACATTCTGAATCCAAATCTTACCAAATAAATTCCATTAAATCTTGCTCATCAAGATCTTTCCAAAAACACCAAAGGCACATTCCAATTCCTCTGATAATTCCAAGTACAATTTAATTTAATTTTCAGTGAAGAAATCATTCAATATTCAAGAACTTTTGCACTGCAAGTTCAAATGTCATGGAACCAAGCCCATGCACCCCTCCTCATCGAGACCTTCCAAAGACATCAAGAATGTGATCTGAAGCATCATAACTACAAGACAAAACAAAACAAACTACCTTCCTTCATAGATAGATGTCAAATATTACACCCATGACTTATCACAATTACAATGTCACTAGTTTAAAATTTGAAAAAAAATTAAAACAGAAATATTTCTAGCCGAGCATTCGGTCATAGCTCACATGATACACATTGGCAAGTATTTGATTGAGTGTTCAGTAGCCCATCCTTGAACTATTTCAGTGTCCACACATTGGTTTGCAAGTTCAATGATGAGAAGGTTTACCTTAAGCCCATCTTGGATGTACATTTATTGTTGAAGGTCAAAATATTGAATACGAATATAGTTGGTCTTAACAAGGCAAAATGGAGGGGTCCTATAGGTTTGGTCCACCATCATAACTTCGGTAGGTGCCAAGTCCAAACCATATGCCATACCCATGATTGACAAGTAGCATTTTGTTGTCAAATATTTAGTTATTTAAAAAAACAAGGTTGAATAGCTTCAAATTTAATTTTCAAGAAATTTCAACAAATGAAGAATAAGCATGCAAAGTAAGTATTCATCTTGTGTTTGTGTATTTGTAAGAGTAACCCAATGGTTGTGACTGGAGTTCAATTCTCAACAATTTCAGCAAATGTCAATAAAATTTTCTTTTTATTTGGGCTAGACTTTTCGTAAATTATTTTGTGCCCTACATGAATCATAAGAGGATAGTAGTTACAAGATCAATTTTTAAAATCTATATAAACATCATGCAAAAATTCACATGACAAATCTACAAATCCACATGATTAGTTAATTATAGAGTAAACTATTAGTTATAATTTTAAAAAAGAAATCTAACGATTAGGATTTAGTTTTTTTTTTAAAATTAAATTTTAGACAAAACATTGTAAACATGTATTTATTCAATCATCATCTAATAATGAGAGAAAACATTATTAATATTTATTGTTGCATTTAATAAAATCCAAAAATTCCTTTAAATTTTCAACTTCCAAATGGTCAAGTTTTAATTCTGAACTTTTCAGAAGTTCAGCTTGTAGGGTTTAGGGTTGACCTAAACCCTACACAACCTAAACCCTAAACCCTTCATAGCATGCCCGGTACAGCCCCTTCTGTTGTGCGATGTTTCAAGACGAGGTCTGAGTTGTATTAGCAGCAAGCTTGGAGCGAGAGGACCTCGGCTGATCGACAGCTTCAATGATCGGAATTAGTCACAATTTTCGTCCTTCTCTACGCTTCTTCTTGTCTAGCAGCCAATTATGAAAATTGGGTTTCCGTCTTTTTTGCCCTCTTCCTTCCTCTTCCACTTCTTCAAACAGTTATATATGGCGCGACTAAGTCTGGGAATCATAGTGTCTATACTTGTGAAGCTCTTCTGTTTCTCCCTATAATCTGCACCCGAAGATTTCCATGCCATTTGGTTTGCAGTTTCCTAAGAAGATAGATACGTGTAACGGATCATGAAGCTTTCTGCTGAAAGATATAGTGATCGCGCACCTATGGCACATTTCTCACACATGTTACTAGTGTCTTTGGAGAGTGGAAACGACAATTCCGTTGGCTTTCGTAGGTTCTCGGCATTTTTGAAAACATGAAAGCTCAGGTGTCCATGTGAAGTGCGGACCGGAGGGTGGACAGTTATGGAGAGTGAAGCAAAATTATGTAAGAGTTTGGAGTTTGTGGGTCAGCAAGTGCGAGTTCAAGCAAGCCCAGAGGGCCATCTCACACCACCAGCAAATGGAAGCACTTTGCCTCAACCTCTCTATGCTTCACCACCTGGGCAGGTCCCTTGTTCTCCTTGCATGCCAAGACTTCTTTTCTTGCTGGATTTGTACGTTTTATCCGCACTCAAGAATGTCTTTGAGGAGAAATGCAGCATTTGGGTTTACATCTGAATTTTGAAGATTTCTGCAACAGGGTTGATTTTGTGGTGCCAAAACCCTAAAAAAGATTGGAACCCTAAATTGCTGGGGTGAACAAATCATCAAAGGCTTGACCACATTTCTGGGCATTGCTTGTTAACAATTCTGCAGGTCATCATGACTGATGAGCAGCTGGAGACCTTGAGACGCCAGATTTCAGTATATGCAACCATTTGCCAACAGCTGGTGGAAATGCACAAAGCTAGCCTTGCCAATCAACCTCCTCCTCTGCCTGGTAAGGCAAAAGTGATTATTTTCATATGCAATCCTTGTAGTCTGGATGATATGGAAACATGAGTGTTAGTGAAAAAAAACCCAACAGAAGTCCATTGGAATTCCAGCTTGAATTTGGCACAATATACCCTATCCCTTTTGCTTGGCCACTTTGGGTTCAACTTTCTTGTGTGCTCCCTACATACTATCTAAATCTCAGGAAGTGGCCATTCTTATTGTAATCCAAGGCAGAGAAATTCTAATGTCAGAGGTGATGGGTGCAGAAAGAAACCTTGGACCTTATTTGGGCCTTTTGCAGACATTAACATCTAGTGCTTCTCCAGCAGCAACTTCAACATCAGACTAAGTGTTGGAGTCTAGGTTACCTATTATTGTGCAGTGCCTCATTGTGTTATGTCAAAATTTGGGCAATCTAGCTGCCCCGCGTACTGCAAGGACAGAACTCAAATGTTTGGCCACAAGAGCTGATTCCTTTTTTGTTTTTTTGCTGATTTTTGAACCATGAAATTTTCTACAGATGATGGTTTTGGGGTTTCAGGGTTTTAGGGTGATTGGGTATTTTGGGGTCTAATGCATAGGGCACCTGAAGAGTTGTGACCATGCATGAAAAGTCACTGTCTGCAATGTCAAAAGGCATGCCCTTTGGAGACTAGCAGTCATAAGAACTTCTTACAGGTTTTGGGGGTGATAGAAGAACTTAGGTCAAGCACAAGCTAGAGGGAGAATAGTTCATCTCTTTTTGACCACCAACAAAAATCAGGCAATTCAGGATTATGAAGTGAGCATACAGCTTACATTTACTGTAATTGTGAGTGGCAGGTATTATAATTGGGGGACAACATTTGTCATATGATCAGATGGGGACACCCAACCACAAGCCCACAACCCGGCTGCGTTGGAGTCCTAGCCAGATCCAGCTCCAAATTCTAGAGAGGCTGTTTGAGCAGGGTAATGGCACCCCCAACAGGCAACACATTAAAGAAATTACAGATGAGTTAAGACGGCATGGCCAAATTGGTGAAACCAATGTCTATAACTGGTTCCAAAATCGCAAAGCCCGTGCCAAGAGGAGACACCAGCAGGTAGGCCAGAGCTGTAGAACCTGCTTGAACCGAGCCAAGGATGCTCTGCAGGTTACTCAATGAAACTTGCCCAGGAGTTCTTTCTTGCCATCAAGGAATTCCTTGATCTTCAATTTCATGCCTACTTTTGGAACCTTGCCAAGGGTTTAAACCCCAAACATGATGTTTCTGTTGCATTGTTATTCAATTTGAGGTGTTTGTTGCTGAAATCTAACTCTTCAATGGTTTTTCATCTGTCATGCTTTCGGTTTTTTAAAGCATCCCAAGTGTTGGGCGGATCTTACAGCACATTGACAATTTCATCTTTTCTAGGTTTCCCTGAAGGATGGGGAGTCAGAGGCAGAGACAGATGTTGATTCTCCCAGGCAGAAGAGGCTAAGGTGTGATGTAGAGGTGAACCAGAATAACTCTGAAACTTTTGCGGATAAAAATGGGGTCAGTTCTGATGGAGGAAACCAAGATGAAAATGAGCAGAATCCTGGACAGATGCATCACTGTGAACAGCCAGAAGATACAGTGACATCAGTGCTTCTGCAGCAAGTTGACATCAAACACAACATTTCTTTCATATCAGGAGGCTTGGATCCACACAGTTTTACCCAAGGTCGTAACTTCTTTGTATTTTGGGAAGTTTTGCAGAATTGGTCACTCAATGGTCTCATCAGTTATGTAGATACCAGCTTTAATGCCATCAAAATGTAAGATGCCTCTGTTGCCCGTAAACTGGATACCCCACCCCCTTGTCTGGAGATGAGGCTTTCACCAGTTGGCATCTTTAATACATACATACATACATACATATATATATATATATAGATATTCTAGTCTATTCCAGAAATCATAGTCTTCAGCAATAAACCTGCTTTCAACTGCTGACACCACAAGTGAGTTCTCAGCTGTTCTTGCCGTCTGTGGTTTCTGATCCCTTCCTCCTCCAATTCCCATTAACCTGTGAGTATGGAGATTTTGTTTTAGTCTTAGAGATGATTTTCAACTTAGGTCAGGCTCTTGGGGCATTTCAGAGGGGCATCGCACTGTATTGGATGGTATTGTCAAGCCTGTGACATGACTCCCTCTTGAAATTATCTGTGTTTATATCTACACTTTCAAATCTGCATAAATGCTCAGAGCTTTCAGATGGGCACCTTTCATGTGTCTTTCATGTGTTATTTCTTCCTTTGATTGCTTAGACATTTCTTGCAGCCTGCTGTCAATCATGAGACAACAACTTACTGAATGGTTGGAACATGAACTCTGCCAAATTCTGTTTGTAGCAGGTGCTACTGAATCCAGCACGGTGAAGATGGTGGATGACAACAGCAAACCATGGCAGGCAGCAGTGGAGACAAATGGGGTGGGTACTCTTCCTGGTAATTCAGTGGGTCAGCTTATCCCAAGTGGTGTGGAGAGTCCATTATTGAACCCTGTCCAGATTGAAGAACGGTACAGCTTGGCAGGGTAGGTACCTTAAGCCTCTGTTTACATTATCTTCATCTTTTGATGTAATCTCCACAATTTGGTCTCCTTTGAGATCATGTTTCCTGCAGAGTTTGCTTACTGTAGCCTTGTGATCAGGGGCCCAGTTCCCAGTATGGATAAATCTCGAAAATGGGCAGAGAGAGGATAGAAGGAAGTGCAGGGGGCTGCATCCACCTTCTGGAACCACCCTCACACCCAGTGATGGCTCCTTACCCCCAAATTGAGGAAATTTCTAACTACTTCAGACAGTTTAGGGAACAGTAACTTTCAGCTATTTCAAGCCCAGGAAAAAAGGACTTGAGGAACCTGGAGTTCAACTATTAAAACACAGGAAAAATTCATACTAATGATACCATCTTTCTGCCCTCTCTTTGGCAAGCCTTACTGTCATTTACTGATTCCAATCGATTGAGATTTCCTGGACATTGTTCACTCATCAGAGAAAATCCAACATGGAACTATGTGGATTACATACTATAATAGCAGGTTGTTATTAACCACATTGTAGAGGGCTATAGGTCCTGTGTAGTGCTTGACAGTGTAAATTGGTCCAATTTTTGTTTTCTGCACATTTCTTTCTCTGGAGGATTCTGAAATGAGATAAGCATATACACTCAGATGATATGTTTGTAACTCTGTTAAAGTTGTCATTGCTTCAATTTGGTGTTGTGTTCTTTTGTCATAATCTATTCTTTAGTTTCATCAAATTCTTAACTTTCTGGTTTCCCCTGTTGTCTCAACTCTTTGAAAGTGGACTCAAGTTGCTTAAGCTTTTATGAGCTTCTTCAATCTCCTTCACGTTCTGCAGCCTAGGAATGGTGAAACAGCTGAATTCCATGGAACAGGTGGGAGATGGAGCAGCAGCTGCGACTTCACACTCTGGTAGACATGATGACTTTAAAGTATGAAGTAAGTCATGCAGTTGCTGAAAAAAAGGTAAATTCTTAACCAATCCCTTGGTTATGAATGCTACATATTAGCAAACACTTGCAATCATAAGTCTCATTTCTCTTAAGTAGACAGAGCATTGATGGAAAAGGGACTCCAGACTGATTCTCTGCCTCGGATGTTTCTTACAAGTTGTGTATTGTTTTAAATTGCTCAATTTTTTCTGGCATGGGTATGTCACATACCATACTGCATTTTCAGATTTGGAAGTGATTGTACTTGGACTCTGCATTACTATGCATTTACTAGGGATGATCAACTAATTAAAAAAAATGAATTGATTTTGTGGAAATTAAGTTTCATTCGAATGAAAATATTGAATGACATTGCATGCAACTTGAATTCAGATTCAATTTAAGAGAAATGAGATGCAAGTTGGTGTAGAGGGTATTGAAAATTTATTCATGACTACAATGGTGAAAAAATGTATAAATTTAAATATGACACATGTTCCAAAAAAAAACCTTTCCATTCCTCTTTACTTGAGAATTGGTTAAATAGATTTTGGTTTGGAACTATCATTGGGATTTTTTTTAAATGCCTTTTTCACTGCTCCTACATGTACAACTACTATAATTACTCTTGAACTTGTGCATTAAATGCTGAGTTTCAAGATTACATGCTTGAAATATTAAAAAAAATTTATGCATATTGATGTAGAAATTTTGGGTATTTGAGATAATTGTGTAAAGTTGTATCTAAGTCCATTGTTTTCTTTGTTTTCATTACTCAATATCTAACATGTAGATGATTTATTAGTCACATGTTTACCTTTATGACTCCCTTTAAGTTCTTGGATAAAAGCCCCTAGTCCTTGCAACCAAGAACTATGGAGGAAATCATGTATTACTTCTATTTTGATGAGGTCTTTTCATGGATGGTAAAAGCAATCATTAATCATCAATATCTTCCTATTTTGGCATAATATTATGTCGGAAATTGTATAAATAATAGCCAAACTTGAATTTTTAAAGTAAAACAATTATTTTGCACTTGAGTATTGAACTAAATAAGTTACTACTATAATTTCAATGTTTTGTCTATTTGGTAAAAATCAGTTTTTTGCCACTTGCATTAAAATTTTGGTCACACAAAAAGTTGAAATTGAATTGTTTTTCAATTTCTATTTAATATATTCAATGTTTGATTTCAAACAAGATTTTCTTCCTTTTTCTTAAAATCTTGAATTTATTATTTTTTTTTTGTGTTGAAATTTTGCCATGTTTGGTGCCCTCAAAAAATGACATTGAATTCTAAAAAACATTGTCCTGGGAAAATATCCTTGTTAAATCACCATATTATGAGAAAGGGAAAAAAGGGAGACAAAAAGAATACCCCCCTTTTTCTCCAACCACCCAACCCCACCCAAGAAACAAGTCCTTCCCCCTCCCAATACCACTTAATAAAACTCCTTTATTTTTCAAGTTCACTAAAACCCCACATAAAAAAAAAACCCTTGAGAGATGAAATTTTTTTAAAAAATATTTAACCCTATGCTTTCTTCACCCAACTTTTTTTTAAAAAATTTGACACCTAAACTTATCCATTTAACCTACTTTTGAATTTTGGTCCCTATACCTGCTCAAAAGGTGTTTCCACAATGTCTATGTACATGACATAACCAACAAACGTCATAATTACAATTTCACATTCAATCATGTAATTTTTGCAAGGTTGTCCATATATTTGTTGAAACCATGCCACAATTCAACCATTTTAAGATCATACTTACATGTATATAATTGGTTGTATTTCATGAGCATCCTTCTATAGAAATGCAAAGTAATTTATTAAAAGTTTTACGCACATAGGAAAAATGGAAAGGTTGTGGATTAGGGTTGTTTGCTATGATGTTTAAAGGTTCATTTTAGGGGTGAATTAACAATAAAAATGACTAGCTCCACATGTTATCAATGCTTAATTTTACACATTTTGAAATGTTAAAAGTAGTTAATGTTAAAAGTGTTTGGTGTACTTATGCAATAGATTTTTAAATATATTATGGGAACATCTAAGTAAGTTTGAAATGATTGTAATAAATTTAAAATATTGAAAAGCATTGTTTAAGCATTGCAACTAGTGCTTTTGTTGATTATGTTTGATTTTAAATGATTTTTAAATGGCATTTTCTTGAAAATAATTGATATACACCTTTACACAATAATATGATGTGATAAATTTTTGGGTCATAACAATTAAAACAATTCATCTATAGGATTATTAATCATAGGTTAAATTTTTTTTTCCCATGTTAAATCATGTTTTGCCACATCATTTTGATTGGTCAACCCATTACCTTTTAGGTAGTAGATAAATATTATAAATTTGCAAATGTGTCAATGGTCAACTCATTGCATAAATATTGTAAAATTTCAAAATAACCATGATGTTATCATCCTTTGCATAACCATTTTCCTATAAAATTTATATGATATTTCATGCCTTATGATCTTGGGGGGACACTTAGTGTAAAGTTTCAGATTTACATGCGCCAAACGACTATTTGTAGGGGGGAATTAGATAATTGTCTAAGATATTTTTTATCACCCAATTATTATTATTATTTTTAATATATACATATTAAAGTCACCCTATAATAATTATAATACATTATTTCAGATTATTACATACCCTATATTATAATTAAATTGATTGTTTGAATAAAATGTACCCTATTTAAAAACTAATTATCTTATAATTTTACCCAACAACCAATATATTGCACCTTATATTTTTAGTCATGTATTTTTTACTTTTTTTTATCGGTGTCTCCCCCCCACCCCAAGTTTATGACAATTATTAAAAGCAAAGGAATTGGCAATAGATCATTCATTTAACATGTGTTTAAAAGTTTACATCCCCTCTAAACAACCCATAATACAATGTTACAACCTATAATGATAGTTCTAAAAATTCTTGAAAACCCTTTCACTTATGGCATAAGCTTAAGCTACAACAAAATGTTATACATCCCCACAAATCAAACAAGTCATTCAATTTGGTTTGTCAAAATCTAGGGTGATGCACAATATGTACATCTTAATGGGGTTTTTTTTTGTAAAATGAATAAATATTTTAATCTAATTACATTGTATCACTTTTATAATGGGTAATCGTTCATCAAGAACTTTTTAAAACTTTGACATCTTTAGTCTCATCAAACTATTGATTTAGTTTAAAGAAGTCAAAAGTTGAAAATGATTGTGAATTTTTGTCAAAATTGACCCATTCAAAAGATTTTAAAAGAAGTTTTCAACCTTTAATATTGATCATAGTTCTTCACAAATTTTTAAAAAGATTTATATGCATCATTAGGAACTCTTCAAATCAACAACCCAATTTTCTACCTTTAAATCAATTGGAGATCTACCTTTTGATTAAAAATTTAGAAAATATTTCAATGATGATGCGAATACACCCACCAAACAAGGTTAAAATAGTGAAAAAAAGTCCTTGGAAACTGGGTCGCAATGAAATTGTTCTTTGCAATGCTTTTGGTTGTACAATTTTTGATTAATTATACACATTTGGTTCATGTTTATTCATTCAATAAAAATAAATCTTCGTGCATTTGTTTTAAAACATGTTTCAATAGGTTGATTGGGTCAACACAAGAAACCATAACCTTGTTCACATTTTATAATTTAGTATGTTGTTATTTATTATTTATATATTTTAATCCAATATTTAGTAATAATTTAAATAATTATCAATTTAAATCACTTATTATTATTAAAATTCAGGGTTTCAAAAATTGTCCAAGTTGACTACTTCATCCATTTCGATTAAAAAATGTTTCCATTTTGATTAAAAGCCCTTGGCTTAAATGACATGTGTATTTTTTAAGTAATGAACATGACTAAAATGTTTGATTATTTATCAAATTAAACATTTGGTCAAGTTAAACAAAAAATTGACTACTTTGGTCAAATTGGCCCCTAGGTTTTAGTGAAGTGGGACATTTAATCAAGTTAAACAAAATAAAATGCTTGATCAAAATGACCAATGGTTTTCTAGTCAATTTTGACATCCTTTGCTAATTAATAGGCCAAGTTAACTAGTTATTACCTAGGTTAGGTAGGTAGCTTGTAGTTACCTACCTACTTATTACTTAAATTAAGTAGGTAAATTTAAATAGATAAATAGTCAAAGCCTATCTACCTACCTACCTAGTTACTACCTAGGTTAAGTAAATAACCAAAGCCCATCTACCTACCTACACCTACCTACCTACTTCCTTACCTAGTTATTATCTTATCTAAGTAAGTAACTTTGATATGCCTACCTACTTACCTCTTACCTCCTACATATTTACTTCCTACCTCTTTTACATGGCTATCATCTTGCTATTTACCTCCAACTTATTTACTAATTATTTAATTTTCTTACATAAATAGTGATGTGAAATAAAAAAACCTTGACAAAAAAGTCATCTTTTGGAGGTGTAGTCCATCAATGAAAACTTGGTTTGTCATTGTAAAAGTGAAAGGTTCCATTCCTTATACTTTCAACTTATATGCATGCTTAAAGGACTAAGGTGGGTATGCTAGATTGAAATAATTAGGTAGGTTAGGTTAGGTTAGACTTACCATTTATTTACTTGCCTTTTTATGACCTACCTAAACCAGTTTATCTACTTATACTTTTAAAATATTTTAAAATATTATTATAAAAAATTATTTAAATATAAATAACAATTTGATTAGTCAAATGGTCCATTATCTACTAATAAAAATGACCAATCAAATAATCTCTTATTCTACTATTAAAAAAAACCACCTTAGACACAATACCAAATTCAAATCAATTTGTTTAGATTGACGAAGCGATATTTTTGACACTTGTCATTTTGTGTATTTTTTTATTAAAAAATCCAATAAAATAAAGATGTTTTTGTAATAATGTTTGTAAAAAAATTTTATCATAAACTATTAATCACATGTACATGATTGTCATATACACTATGTTTAATGCAACAAGTATGATTTTACTATAATACCATGGAAGTCTTCAACTATAATCATTTATGTTAGAAAAATAAGCTATCTAAGAAAGAATTAAAATACCTTTTTTTCTCTTTCAAATCCTATGTAAAATGAATGTGCACATTCTTATAAATTGTTAACATTTGGTGCAAGCTCAAGGGGTTTGGCCTTATTTCATTATGCGCATTAATCTCATGATTAATAGGGTATGGAAGTTCAATTGCACATGACCTTAATTGCAAATTTTCAAGTATTTTTTACCCAAACCCCTTCAAGTTATATTTATAGACTATGTAAATTTAAATTTAGAAATTTGTGTCATTAAAAGCATTTTTGCCATGTAAAGGGTTTTTATTTGCAACCTATTATCTACAATACCAACAACTTGTTTACACTATTAAAAGTAAAGTGTGGCCTTTGGACATTCGTTTATTTACCTTTTTGGTATAAAAATGAATTAAATGATCATAACCTTTGACTAATTAGATGGAAACAAACATATTCATTTGTGTGATTTAAAAACTGACCAAAGGAGGTAACATATGAATGCAAAATCATCACGAACATGGGCATGTTTTTCTGAAGATTGGTGTAATATGGGGCTTCAAGTTTTGTGAATAAAAGTCTTTACATCTAGAAACAATCTATGTACCATGTATGTACATTTTCCAAAAGCTATTTGGATGACTGAATTTTATTTAATAATAATATTTTCTGACCAACCAGTCAAGAAAACTTGACAATTGATAAAAGGCCAAACAAAAGAGTAATTCTCTCTTTTTGTTCCATCTCTTTCTTTTCTCTCTTTTTTCTTTCAAGTGATAGGACCTGACAAAGCCATGAGCTTTGCCAAGGATTTTTTCCCCTTTCCCCCTTCCTTTCTCCTCTATCTTTTCTTGTGTGATAGGACCTAATAGAGCTACAAGTTCTATTGAGGTGGGTTTTTCCCCAATCCTTCCTCTTTCTCCTATCTTTCCTTCTCTCACATAATAAACCCTACAAAGCTCCAAGCTTTGCTAAGTGTTTTTTTTCCTTCTCCTTTTTCATTTATCTCCCTTTTCCTTTTATCTCTTCCATCTCCCCCCTATTCTTCCCCCTCTCTTTCTTCTTTTTTTTTGCATGTGACATAATGGGACAACATGCAAGTTTTGATAGGTTTGTTGTTCTTTCTTTTGTTATTTCCTTTCCTATCTTGCATGGCACAACATCCCACCTCTTTCTCCTTTCTTTTTTATAAGAAGAAAGGAGAAGAAAAGAAAGATGAATAAGAATTTTTAAAATTCAATTTCTTCATCTCATCTTTATTTATTTCCTTTCGTTTGTTTTTTCTTGTTTCATATTGTTGTTCTTTTATTTTTCTTTTCCTTCTTGTTCCTTTTATGCAATTTTCCTTTCATTTTGTGTCTTGTTGTTTTTATTCATTTTTTTCATTTTTATGTTGAGGCTTAATGTTTTTTACAAAACTAATCGTTCTTTTCATGGAACAAAATCTACAAAATCTATGACATTAGGAAAGAGAAGTTCGTGATAAAGGTCACATTGAGTACTCTTGCCATATATATGGTTTAACATGCGCTCTCAACAAGTCAAACTACACCCATTTACTGTTAAAATGCACACAATTATTAACCAAGGAATACATCTAATTAAGAGTCTCCATTTAAAGCACATTAGTAAAAAAATTAATATCATTATGCAAGAAATTAGTTTTGGCCTTTTGGATTTTGTGGACATACGTTTTTGTCCATCATCTTCTTGTACACACTTGTTTTCGTTTTGCAAATTTTGTATAATCTTGGTTAGTCTTAATATTCATTATCACTTAGGGTGAGAAATGACATTTGTATATGAAATAACCATCCTATTGTTCAATGTTGGTGCACTCTTAATTGTTGTCACTTTATTTTATAGCTATTTAACATTTTTTTGCTAAATCTTTCTGTTCCTAACTATATCTAGAACTATAGTTATGTGTTTAGATTATTTCAAAGAAGAAAGTTTGAATGCATTTGAATCAACTGTTTTAATTTTGTTCTCTACTTACTTTATTTGTAGTATGTTTTTAATGATGTCGGCTTATGATCTAATTGTCATGTATTTAATTATCAAGTTTCAAAGTTTATGATTTTATATAATTGCAGCATTAAAAAAAAATTCTAATTTTTCCTCAAAAGTTGGCTTAAAATGTTGTATTTTAGGTCCATTTTCCTCTGAAATTTTATTGTTAGGTTGGTGATAGTTTTGGAATGTATCCCAAATGTAGGTATTGTAATATGCCTTTGTGCACCCAATGTAATAATACATACAATGTAGGTTCACTTCTTATTAGCATTGAAGGGTTAAAGGTATGTAGGCCCATGAGGCTTAAATGAAGGACGACAAAGTTTTTACAATATTTGGATATTGCAAAAACAACATCAAATCTTTTTGCATTGGTAGGTGTAGTTTGTTGTTAGTCTATAGAAGCTAGGTAGGTGGGCCTACATAGGTAGGGCCATGTTAATGAGTGGATGGTAGGTAGGTAGGTGCAAGTAGGTTGTACATATGGACATTATTTTTTCTTTACTATAATGATTAATTGACTAATTAATTAATTAATTCTGAGTGAGTTTTTGCCGCTTGGCAACAAAAAGAAATCCTATGTGACCTATGAACATACAAAGGATTTTTTGCAAAAAAAAGTGCAAAGTTGCCCAAAGGATTTTTTTGGGGGCTGAAATCCCCATATTTATTACACATTAATAGGTTCTATTTAGGTCCCCAAAATAGATATAACAGGCTTTGTAAAGTTTTCTACTTTCCTCTTCTACCTGTAGCCAAATTTGGCTAATTCCTCTTGTGGATGATCTCACAAATTTTACCAACAGAAGCATGAATCGCCAGTATGACTCCATCACAAAATTTAAAATAAAATTATTAAAATTATTTAACATTAATTATTAACAATTTAAATAAATAAATTTAAAA
>Ga0209611_10008070_pt1 | contig 16634 bp, 12 predicted proteins | sample S1TSphgellanicum_3_FD_187693 | JGI IMG/M metagenome (GOLD analysis project Ga0209611, IMG submission 187693) | Host-associated microbial communities from peat moss isolated from Minnesota, USA - S1T2_Fc - Sphagnum magellanicum MG (SPAdes) (version 2) | ecosystem: Host-associated > Plants > Peat...
TATTTTTTGTTTTTGGGGTCTCTTCTGGCACTTCTTGGCATACCTATTGGCTCTGCTCCTTGTGCCAACTTTGGCAAAGTTCACACCAGAAAAATATAAAAATATGAAATGTTTCATGAAGTTCACAAAAGCAAAAAATGAACTCAGAAACAAACACTTGATGAGAAAACCTCAAAACGTGAGAGACATGTGAGACCAAATGAAATTTACATCGATCTCTGGTCTAACCCTTACAGGCAGGATTGCCAATCAATTGACAATCATTCACACGTAGGTGTTTTTGTTTCTTCTTCACATGGAAATGGACACCTTAATTTCTTGTGTTGAGCATTCAATGTTTGAAAAGTACACTATTGTGAGCACCTGGCTCCCCTCACAAATCCCCCGCCCCCCCGCCAACCTTCTTCAATGCTCATAGGTTCAAATCTCTAGTTATTAAATCAATCCTCTTGGAAATGTGCAATACTTGCCCACATGGTCATGAACTTGGTATCTGCACCAGTGGTTTTTTAAAACAAATTTCTATTTGTAGCTAAAGTGGCGATCATCCCTAGGAAGATTTAGCCAAATCTGGCTATAAACCAAAAGTTAAAGGACACATCTTTAATCATCCTTCTAGATGTCTCGCTACACAATGACAACCACATGTATGAAATCTTGTGAATTTTTTTTTTAAAATTCTCACTTCTGGCAATGAAAACCTTTTTAATTACTTTTTTCTAAATTTAATTTCTCATCTTGGCGATGTATTGCCAGCAAAAAGAAGGATGATCTGCACCCATTTTCGCCAGAAGACTATGCTCATGATCCTTCATCTTTAGAGGGTTGGAAATTTGGATGTTGTTGGGTGCAAAGATGTAATTCCACATTCCTTCTTTAAAAACAAGTACCATTTCTTTTGATTTTTGGCTTATTGACTCTGATATGACCAAGAAGCCCATCTGGTGATCACATTGTTGGCCAACCAAGCATGACACTGCATCTAAGTTTTTTCTTAAAGAAACTATAGGTTAGGAAGGAACCCAAAGAGAGAGAGAGAGAGTTACAGATGGATGACATCATTCAACAAAAATACTTTTGAAACAATGACCTAATTGGCCGATCCATATAATTCCTAATACCTACTCTCATGCTTCACTAATACTAATTCCTAATACTCTCTCTTGGCAGTGAGTACTTGTCTGATGTTCAGGTGAAGAATCAAGACACCATTTCATTGTATTGTAGCTAAACCAAGAGGGATGCACTAAATCCAATATGGTGTATCAAACTTTGAAGTCCCTGAGCACTGCTGGCAATTCAAGTCTTCATTAAGATGGGGGATGGACTAGTTTAGGGTTTGCACTAATTACATGAAGTCTCTCTATCCATTTGTAAAGCCTATCTTCTTCCCAAACTGGAAAACGCTTCTTCAGTCATGAATTTTGCAGTTGTATTAAGCTGGCCTTGCTCAAAGGACAGAGTAATAAGTTCATTTTGTGCAGGGAAACAGGGTTCTTCAGTCAAACAGGCTTTGACCAGAGTCAAAGTTTTGTTATTAGAAACCAAAAGAACTTTGTACTGTGGTTACCTATCTAGTTTATGAGGAGGTTATATGAACTCACTTTTAAAATACTGGATTGCTGGTGAAGCCACGTGGCTTGTCCATATTTGAAGTCTCAAACGAAGTCTTGAGACATCTTGCGACCTGGTTCATTTTTTCGATCTATCACTGCCTATCAATGGTCATGTGTCAAATTCATGTCCAAAAGATGAGCTTCACTTGTCAAACGATGAACTTCAAAAAAATGAGGACATGCTTTGATTTTGAGAGAGAGAGAGAGAGGACAAATGAATTTCAAAGAAACTTAAGACTAGCGGTGCAAACCAGCCCTTTTTTCTGGTGAAAATTTGGCAAAAAGCACTATAAATTTTTGTAGGGCAACAAGCATATGTAAAAAAAATAGGGAAAAACAGTCATAAGTAGCCAGAAAACCTAAAAGGCATCTGGCATTGTAGCCATGTTGTTTTACTTGTGGTGAACAACATCATTGTGATATTTCAATCCACCATTGATTGCCATCGCCATGTTCTCCCATCATCATCGTAGGATATTGCTAGTGTGTCACATCACCATCATAGGATATCACCATCTTGTCCCATCCTCACCATAGAATGTAGCCAAGTCATCTCATCTATCAAATAGGGTTTAGGGTTTCATGTTATCATTTAGTTTGTTGAGACTCAATTGTTTATTGCCATAGCTTCATGTCTGCGAGGAGAGCTTGTCACCTCCTTGTTGCCTCATTGTCACCTAGTGCATTATGCTAGAGCCTAGTACTACTACTAAGGAATAAATCTCCTCAAACTTTGAGGTTTAGATTTTTAGGGCTCGCATTTACGAGCAACCAACCTAGGTTCTCATTTTGCACATGACAATGTCATTGAGTGCGTTCAAAATTGTTTATTTTGTGAATGAATGTCAACACGAAATGAAGAGTAGGAATCCCCAAGCAAGATCACGATTCTTTGTTCGAGCTAGAAAGATTATTTTTCATTTGAAAGAGGTATGAAATATTTTGTTTCTAGTTCAATTCCAACAATTTCTTATGTGTTTTCTTGTTGTGTACATTGTGCACTTGAGGAGATTCGATTTAAGGTTTGGTGCTCATTTTTTGTGTGTCCTAATACTTACAAGCAAACTCTTTAAGCTTCCAAGTTCCTTGTTGTGGGTGTTGTGTGTGCACTATCCATTCGAAGAAATTTGATTTAAGGTTTGGCACTCACTTTCTATCTATCCTAGTAGTTTTAAACAAACTTTTTCAACATGTTTATTGTTGTGTGTGTTGTGTGTGCACTGTGCATTTCATTAGAAGATTCAATTTAAAGTTTGGCATTCATTTTTTTGTCCTAGTGGTTACAAACCATGACTTTTCATTTGCTTGTTGTTGTGCATGTTGTGTGGGCATTGTGTGCATGCATTGGACAAACCATGAAGCGCAAGTCTCTAAAATCTTTAACAAGGACAAAAACAAAATCCAAACTCACATTGTTGCAATACTTTGCAAGTAGTAGAAATGTTGGGAATGTAAAACCACTATGGTTGGTATGTGATTCAATGCCCTTGCCTTTTGATGGCGATGGTTCATCAAAATCTTCACATTCAAAACTTGGTGGGTTATGATTTCCTATGCTATTGAATGTTGCATTTCCTTCACCAATTGCAACTGATGTTATCTCACCTTTGTCATTTCCTATTGCACTGAAACTTGGTGGGCCTTTTCATGTTTTTATTTCTTTGGTTTGAAATCTTCAAGTTGTTGCATCCTTTGATGCAACAATCCCTTTGTTTCCATCATCTATGCAACTTAGTTCTAGTGGTAACATCCATGTTGACTTTCCAACTACCTCCTTTGAAAATGTGGTCATCTTGAGTGATTCACCTAATATAGAGTCAAACCTTGACTTGCTACCTATGCATCCACCTTAGAAGTTGAAGAAGTCATATGTCATGGGCACAAAAAACTACAAGAATAAAAACTAAACCAAGGACACAACAAGGAAGATAAATAATAAGAAATGCAAACCTAAATCTAATCTAAAATTAAAAACACAAACATAAGGCAAAAACACAATATATGCTAAAAGATTATTCAAACGAAATTGTATTCTAATGACATATGAAAACAAAGATTAAAACAAATAAATGTACCCAAAATTAGTGTTGAACGTATTAAAGCTAATGGGAGGTTTTACCCTTATTTATACCCCATTGAGGACCTAGCTCAAGGAAACTTCTATAAAGGCTTCCATGTTGCACCAATCAAGGTAGCTTCTTGAAAAGCTTCTTAATTCAAGGAAGCTTCTATAAAGGCTTCCATGTGTGCACCAACCAAGGAAGCTTCTCAAGAAACTTCTTAATTAAAAATGAACTAGGAGTTAACTAATGTTAACGATGATGCAAATGACTATGTTTGTGCAAACAATGATGCAAACGACTATGTTGGTGCAAGTGATGATGTAGGTGATTATGTTGATGTAAACAACTATGTTGGTGTAAACAATGATGCAAGCAATTATGTTGGTGCAAACGATGGTGCATGTGATGATGTAGATGACTATGTCGATGCAAACAATTATGTTGGTGCAAACGATGATGCAAGCAATTATGTAGGTGATTATGTTGATACAAACAATGATGCAATCGATAGATGATGGTGGTGTAGGTGACATCACCTCCCCTTCTAACGACGAATCCCACAAGGAACGACCTTAAGCTTGTTCGGATATTGCATGTGAAAGTCTTTCATTTTTTCCATGGCATTTGATAAATTTTCAATTAGTTCCCAGTATGTTCGCTAATGTCATAACCTTGCCAATGAAATATGTATTATAATTAACGATGTGATATCCTTGAAAATAAAATTTCTTCAACCTCATATTCTTACTCACCATTAGCTATTATTAGTGGAGGTGACTTCTGTGTTCTCCCTAGAATGGTAGAAACATGGTAACAACAATGAAATATGAAACACAGGGTGAATTTTCATGGAATTCGGAAGCTTGAGTTGGAATGCCACTATGTTGATTTGTTTCATGATGGAGAATAGGCCAAGTTTTTGGTAGTTTAATTTTTTCCAACAGCCAAATTGTCTTCATGTTTTGTCGTCAAAACCAAACTTGACTTCCAACCTTGAAATTTGGTTGGTCTTTACGATGTTCGTCAACATTTCCTTGTATTGCCTTTGAGTTTTTTCAAGGTTGGATACAAATTGTGCTCAAATGTTTATTAGCCAAGTGGCTGGATATTTAATTACAAGATTCATGACATTGGTTACACCTTGGAAGTCAAACCTAAGATGTAAGCCATGATGTGCAAAAAACGGTGTTTGTTACATTATTGAATGCATCATGTTGTTATCAAAAAAATTTGCCACATACGATAAATTTGACCATCTTGGTGATAATTAATCGTCCATCGTAGATATTGTTCTAAGATTTGATTGACCTGCTCCATTTGCCCGTCTATTTGGGGATGGAAAGCTGATGATAACTTCACCTTCACATTAACTTGAAGAACCACTTCTAGAACTTGGATGCAAATTGGGGTCCATAATTAAAAATGACGTTTCCAAGAAATCCATGATAATGAAAAACATGATCAATGAATAACTTAATTGTCTTTTTGTTAGTTATTGATTTGTTGCAAGGAATAAAATGAATTATTTTCATGAAACAATCCACCACCACCAGAATGGAATCAAATGAGCTAGATCATGGAAGATCCACGATGAAATCCATGGAGATTAAAGACCACGAGGAAGTAGGGACTGATAATGGTTGAAAAAGTCCATGAGGGCGATGATGAAGATTCTTTGCATGAACACAAACATCACAAGAGCCCACAAATTCCTTCATGAACTTCCAAGATTACGGCCACCAATATTCACGCGACACTAACTCCATGGTCTTGTTGAATCCAAAATGGCTAGCAACCAATGTGTCGTGTTTGGCTTGCAGAACTTGAAATCATGCATGGCCTTTCAATACATATAATAGTTTGTCATGATATAACATATCATCATGAAACACAAATTTGTCGAAGTCACTAAGAAGGTTTTTTAGATGACTTTTAACAATAACGGCAAAAAAATCATTGATTAAATCTGTACAAAGGCGTTGAAAAAAGGTCTTATCTTTAGGAGTTACTAGCGATGCTTGAAGCTAAAGGTTTTTGGGCTTGATAATGATGTCACATTGTTGATCATAAATGGCATCCCCCTTCTTAAATGTGAGGTACAAATGACGAAATAACACATTTGGTTTCCCTTGTTGTTGCCTTGGACAATATATAATCACAAATTGAAATCAAAACAAAGATAATGCCCATTGAACTTGATGTTGATTCAACACATGAATCGTCATGAAATATTGGAGATTCTTATGATAAGAATACATGGTGATTTCATGTTGAACTCTTTCAAGTAGATGACATCACTCCTCAAAAGCATCCATGATGGCCAAAAGTTTTTTGTCATGCCTTGGACAATATATAATCACAAATTGAAATCAAAACAAAGATAATGCCCATTGAGCTTGATGTTGATTCAACACATGAATCGTCATGAAATATTGGAGATTCTTATGATAAGAATACATGGTGATTTCATGTTGAACTCTTTCAAGTAGATGACATCACTCCTCAAAAGCATCCACGATGGCCAAAAGTTTTTTGTCATGAATCTTGTAGTTAATTTCAACAAGATAAAACTTACGAAAATGGAAACCAATTGGATGAAGAAGATTATTTTCTCCAGGTTGTGAGAATACAACACCTAATGCAAAGTCAAAAGCATCCATCTCCAAGAGAAAAGGTTTAGAAGGGTTTACATGAATCAAAATGGGGTAGTCTTGAAGGAGGCCTTCAAATATTGAAAGACATTTTCAACTTCAATTCTTCAAGAAGAAAATTGATCCTTCTCAATTAGACAAGTAAATGAAGTCATTATTATGGAATAGTGTGCAATGAATTGCCGATAAAAATTGGCAAACCCAAGAAAATATTGAACATCATGAATAGAAGTTAGGGTAGCCCAATCCACAATGGTTTGAACTTACAAGGGTCCATGTGAACGCCATTTCTAAAAATAATATAACCCAAGAATTCTACCTCATATTGATGGAATCCACACTTTCCCAATTTGGCATAAAGACCAACTTTTCAAAGTTTTTCCAAAACAAGATGTACATGGCGTTAATGGTCTGCCATGTTTTTTAAGAAAATGAAGATGTCATCAATGTAACAAACCACAAAAATCATCCAAATATTCACGAAAGACATCATTCATAATATGTTGAAAGACAACATGTGTTGTAACCCTACTTTGAGGGAGTGTGAAGATGAAACTCACACTCCCAAAATTGGGACTTGGGAGTCCTCCAAGATTTCCAAAACTTTAGAGTTCGATTGCAGGGGTCAAAACACCTCACATTGGGGTGTTCTTTATATCATTGAAAAGCTAGAGAAGTTTAGATGTCGAAAATGAGCTCGTATGGGCCATTTGGACATCTGGAACACAAGTTATGGCAAAAAGAAGGGCCGACAGTCAAATTGCCAATTTGACTCCCGACCACTAAAAGTCAGGAATCGACTCGACCTCATTGCATGAAGGTGGAGTGCAATACACCGTTGAAAAGCTCTTGAGGAAAACTACAAGTTTGCTTTAGACCTCATGCCAATTGGAGGTCTGAGTAAAGAGTTATGACCTCGCAAAGTCCCAAAAGTTCAAACCGAGATAATTTCGGGACTCTTCCTTAGCAGTCCCGAGACAAAAAGCCATTCGGATGTGGGTGCCGTGGAGAGGCACAAAGTATATTATATGGGGGAAGGTGGTGGCTTCCCCCCGAGTTAAGGCCATGGTGAGTCATGTGAGTCCAGAGTTGCCCGTGGCTTGTCCTAGCACCAAAGGTGCTCCAAAAAATGATTTAACCAACTTGTTAGTTGGTTTGATGCAGGCTCAAGTAAATAACTAAAGCTTGTCACTCTTCCTAATCCCGTCCCGAAGCTTCAACATGCCCCTCTACCCCTTCTAATGCTGAGAATTGGAAGCATGCCCCGAGTTCTTCACAATTCCACTATGTGAGTAACTTAGGCCCATCTTGAGTCTAACTAGGAACTTCAAAGTGCGTCAACATGTGCATTGGTAAGGCCAAAAGGCATCACAACATATTCAAAATGGCCATAACAAATTTTGAATTTCGTCTTCCATTTATCACCTTCTTGAAAGTGCACCAAGTTGCATGCTCCATGTAGGTCAATCTTGGTGTATATTTTGGCATGACTGAGTTGGTCCAACAATCTTGATATTAAGGGCAAAGGGTACTAGTTCTTGATGGTGAATCGATTTAGTCCACGGTAGTTGACACACATGCATAGAAAACCATTTTTTTTCTTGACAAATAACATTGGAACACCAATTGGAGATTTGGAGTGTCGAATGAACCCCTTCTCAAGATTTTCTTCGATGGATTCTCGAAGTGCCAAGAGTTTGTTTTCTACCAAGTTATAAATGGGTCCAAACAAGGGTTGCGCTCCTTCCTCCAAATTAATCACACAATCATATTGCCGATGTTTAGGTAATGTGTCTACATTTTTCTTTTCAAAAACATTTTTGTAATATTGGTACTGAATAAGGATTTCAAGTTGTTGTGTCCCATGATCAGGGCTAGAATGGCATACACATAGAATGTATCTCCCTTCTTGTATGAATGTTCTTACCCCACAAACAACGACTTGAAATGTTTGGATCTTTGATTACCCCCAATATCTCTTTCACGCTTGAATTTTTGCATGCGTTGCCTAGTTTTTGTTGTCTTCACATGCATAATCATGTTCAGAATCCAACGTGCTTGTTGGAAAAGCTTCATATTTGGTGTAATTTTGTTTACTAATTCAATATGAAAACTTTTCATCTTCCAATCCACTCGAGGATTATGCAAAATGAGCCATGATAACCCAATGATGATAGGGTTTGTTAGATATGAAATGACATTGAATACAATTTTGTTACTATATGACCCAAATGTTATTGTCAATGATTTGGTTTCATGCATTATAGGTCTTGAAAAAAGGTTCCCACCATCGATCATTTCGACCGTCACTGGTGTCACTTTCTCCACCAATGCCAAGTTATGTTGTCATACCAACTCCTTGTTGATGAAACATGCAAATGCCCTTGAGTCAAAAAGTGCTTGGGTTTGCATAGTCATGGATTTACCACCCTTGATCATGATGGGTAACAAAAAACAAGGTGCCAATTATAAAGACAAGGTAAGATTGTTTTGAAAGCATGATACATCGAGGTTCCTATTGAAACTAAACGTCCTCATTTCCCTTCTCTTCTAACCCTTGGGTAATGGTAGAAGTTATGGTGCACATTGCATGTTGAACATGTTTCTTTAGACAAGCACTAACTATGTGGTCTAGTTCTTCACAATATAATAGAGATTTTTTACATGTCGATGTTGTTTCTCTCGTTTTATGAGTGGTTTGAATTGTGTCTTGTCAATTTGCATTGGGTCGTCATTAGGTGCAAACACCATATGTTTGGGTTGCGACATGGGTGGCGTGAATTGTTTCAATGTTGGTGATGGTTCCCAACACTTATCTTGTTGACATTCAAAAGGTTGGTTATCATAACGCATAACTTGCATGATTGCTTGATTCAAGGTTGTGGGATTAGGCATGGTTAACATAAGGTCTTTCACATTTCTACATAGTCCAAATTGAAATTGGCTCATGAGGGTAGCCTCATCCCATGAAATCTCACATGCTAGTTACTTAAATTTAGAAGCGTACATAGAAGCTATGCATGATCCTTAGTGAAAAGCTCGTAATTTGTTTATTGTTGTATATTCTTTGTCTGAATCACCAAAAAAATCACCAATTTTTTTCAAGAAATGCTTCAAAGTTGTTTAGAAGAGGAGATTGACGTTCCAAAAAAGGTGTAAATCATGTTAAAGTTGTGCCTAATAATAAGGTGCCAATGAGTCCAACTTAAGTCCAATCATTTGGATAACAATGTTGATGACGTTAGATGATGAAATGTACTTGGTTGACGAAACTGCAAAATTTTGAGTGCTTGCAATCAAATTTATTGAGTAGGTTGATTTGTGGCTCCTTTGGACAGCTTCCAAACATTGTTGATGTTTGGTTTCCTTGTAAATGTGCAATGGATTCATGAAGATATTGATTTTCTTGTTGCATATGCCTAAGGCCAACAATAACTTCTTCCCTGGACGAAACTATTTTTTCTCTTGAAATGGACATGGCGAAAAAAAAAAATGAAAATGAAAACTTTGACAAGAGGTGGGTGGTCCACAATTTCAACAAGATGTTCAAAAGGTGGGTAATCCATAATCTCTTGAAATTTTTTAATGCAAATGATGATATAGGTGACTATGTTGATGCAAGTGATGGGTGATGGTGGTGTTTGTGACATCATATGATCTCACGAGGAAATTTCAACTTAAGTGAGTTGTAAAGCTCCCTCAAGGGCTAAAGGTGTTCTTGCTACTAATGGGGTGTTTTATAATGTGAAATGCAAGGTTTGCACCACAATTATCAAGAAACCTTGTTTACTTGTTCCCAAGTGGGATATTTTGATGAAACATGAGGGTAGGAGGAAAGTAGAATTGTTTTTGCTAAAACTCAACATCAAGAAAGGTGAATGGTATAACATCAAATCTTGCAAGCATAAGTAAAACCAAACTTTGTTTTCTACTAGAGCACATACAACTATTTTACAATAGGTCAATAAGAACACCCATTTGGAGCTGGAGAGGAAAACAGTCTAGTTTGCAACCTAGTTTCAAATCTTAAAAGTTAACCATCCTACGATGGATATGAAAAAAGGAAGCCTTTTTACTTTTTCCTTGGTGTGCCTAAGAACCTTAAATGCAACAAGGTTTGATTCTTTTCGTTGGGTCATGACTAAATTCATGTATGTCCAAATGACTAACAAAATTTTTGGAATTTTTTATGATTTTAACTATGAAGCTTTGAATGTGATGAAGTGGACACCATTGATAACGAAAGATGGAATTTCCATACATGCTTATGTGATGCAAAATTGGGTGAAACTTCCCATGATGATCTCTCTTCAAGTAATTGTTTATGGAGCAAGAGTTGACAACCTCACTATTGTCATCATGGAAGCCTTACAAAATGGTGAAGGTTTAAGTTCTACAATTATAATTAAGAAGCTACTTTGTTTTGGGGCTAATGGGGTAAGTACATTCAAGGGTATTAAAACTAGGGTCATTAAACAAATAAACACAATTTATGCATCTTTTTCCATTGGGGTTCATTACATGGCTCATAAACGTAATCTTGTATTCAAGACATTGTCTACCTTGGGAATAATTAATAACATTGAGTTAATTAATTTTACTAACATGATGGAAACAAAAAGGCTTTAAATGTTCAAGAACATGAAACCTTGTTGGATATCTCTCTTAGATCTTCTAAGGAAAATTTTGTTAGAATATATGCCATTTCTAGCCAAGATGTCTATGGATAGCAACAACAACCAAGTTGCCAAGGTAACTTTGTACCCTAAACTTTTATATGTTTTTTGCATTGTATGTTATTTGTTGCAATGTGTTTTGCATTTTCTAATTGACAGTTTGGTTGCATTTGCAAGCTAATATAACATTACTTGCTGATCCTTATTGCATGTTGGGAATTTGTTACATCATGCCTTTGTTGGAAAGCATCGACTCTCTTGTGTAATTTGCATAACAACATGATGTCTTTATATGTGATCTAGTGGCTATAATAAAAGTCTACTAGGGGTAGCTCTATTATTTGTACAATGATGGTAACCATCATTTTCCAATGATGAATTCTAGGCATTTAAAGGTTTGTTGGATTGTATCCATGCCCACATCCGCATGAAATGGGTGGCAAACTTGAATGACACTAGTGAACAATTTGCCTTCAATGTGAATGGTGATAAAATTTGGGCCATGCATAATGACCCTGTATTGAAGGGTAAGATAGTTGTGACTCGGGACTTTTTTCAAAAATTGATTTCGTAGCTGAAGTTAGAATGTTCAAGTAAATTTTTAACCTTATTTTCTTTTTTATTCATCTTGATGTGTTTTGAATTTCAAGTTTTGTCTTCTTTCAATCTATGCTACAATTTTTTATTTTAAATTTCTCTTTGTTGGTTTGTGGGTGTAACTGCCTTGTTTGCTTTCAAGGTATGTTATTATTTTTATTTTTTTTTCAATTGTCTTTGTTGGTTTACATCTGCAACTACCCAACTGATCAAAAAGTTGGACAACCGCTTCCCCTAGTGCACCTTGCTTGATGCCATGGGCATTTTTGTCCACAGTATTGGCTATAACCCAATTGTGATGATAGTTTTACCAAACATCTAAAAGTACTGAAAGCTTAGTACCATGAGCCAAAACTTCTGGGGTTCGGAGGCTCAAGTTCATTGGTTGCATCATTGCTTAATCGTTGGGGGCTAGATGTATAGTAAGGGATGTTTAAGTTATGTATGAAAATCAAGTTTAAAGCTACCATGTAGCCACCTTTTGATTTGAATCCATTGACCTGAATTTGGAAAACAATTGATGCATCTCAGGTTCTCACGCATTTTTTCCCTAAGTATCTTAAGTTGGCACAAATGGCCATAATCCACATTCTAAGGAGTGTAGAAGATGAGAAATGTTTTTCATCTCTTGCATTTTTTAAGAGCAAGTTGCAAGCTACTTTAGATCCTCACCTTCCTATTGTTGTTGGCATGTGTAGCAAATATATATAAATTGGGGAGAGGGGACAAAAGAGTGGGGAATGGTTTTGGGGGTTGGGGGGGGAGAGATCAACAACTATGTGAATCAACATAAAGGGGTGGCCAAGATCCAAGTTTATGTTTATTGAAGATGATGGTAGATAATGATCTAATTGAGTTTAAGTGTAATTGGATTTGTAAATTTTTGATGTGTGAGGGTGGGACTTGGAATCATGCTTGTAAAAAGGAAGATGTGTGTAAGTGAACTCCTCTTCTTTGACCAATTTCATAGTAGGAAGGGTTCAGCTAGTCATCCAATAAACAAATTATGTTAAGAAGAAAGTTGTATTTGTTGAATTTTTTATTCATAACATTTTCCAACAATTAATCATGGTAATATGTCAATTCAATGAATTGGATGTGAATAGAAGGGGTAAAACTAAGAGGGGTAAGGGAATGTGTGGGGAGGCCATTTAGTAAATGGATATTTATACATAATATGGCAAGGAAAGAACATTTTGAGTTGGACCATAAGCACAATAAAAGCTAAGGGGGGACAATGGGAAATTATTAAAACAAAATCATTAACAAAACATTTCTAACTATTAACATGATGTGTGAGGAGGAATTCAATTTGAATGTGTCATAAAACTTTGTTATGTCGATCTATGCATAAATTATGAATTACAAGATATTGGCAAGACAATAATAGGTGTGAGCAAGTGTCAACATGGGTGTGAAGCACATAATTTGCACATCATGGACAAGAAAAGAGTTGGCCATAATAGACATTTATGACAATTGCCCATATATTGGGCATTTTGAAAACAAAATAGCCGTTTGTGGTGTTAAAATTAATGGGTGGATCTAAAAATGACCTAGGAGTTCAAATGATACATGAATATTTCAAGATGGGGAAAAAAAACCATATCACAAGCAAGTGGATTTCTTGTTTTTGATGACAAAACCATCGATGCATATGCTTTGTGACATGGGGAACTTTAGGGGTGAAGGTGGGTATAGGAGGGGAAGGTGGAAAAAGGTAAACTAGTTTGGGTGGGGAAGGAACATTGTTTCCACTTTTTAAACAAGAGCATGTGGGATTGAAGCATTTGTGTTGGTGAAGGTTGACATGTTGAGATGCACATGGATAGTTTGTTTGATATGACTATGGTGGAGAGTGATGATGGTTTGAGAAAAGAGGTGGGATGGTGGGGAGTCAATGGACACATACAAGGAGAATGGCATTGGGCTCAATTTTATGTAAGTATGAAGAAATGTGGGAGATTTGTTATATTTTAATATGTTGCATGGCTAATGGCACAAGGTTTGGATATTAATGTGTGGTTGAATGATATGGTCTATGGTGGTGGTCCAATCTTAGTGTAGAATGAGGAATATAGTGAAAGATGAATGTGGGTGGAAGGTTGCAACAAATTGAACCCATTCATGGGCTTTTGGGGCTTTTGTTGGAGGTGGGTATGCAAAGCCTTGTCCCATCCATTGTATGTTGTACACAAAGTCAAGGGCACCAAATATACATCACACATGTGCGATGATTAAAAAAATTTGAACAAAATAGAACAAGTGAATGGTTACGAATAATAAAAGTGGGTTAAACCATATTGGGATATGATATAGTTTATCAGGTCCAGTGGCATGGAAGTGTGAGAAAGAGCAATAGTGAATTGGTGCGGTGATGAGGGTGGTTTTAATGATATATGGGAAAAGTAACAATTTAGAAGCCAAAATTGATATATGTTTCAAAGTTTTGTCATGGGGGATTTCTATATACTTATGTTTATAAGGAAGAAGCGTTATATTGGTGCCAAACATTAAAAGAAAGTATGAATTTGTGACTATAAATAAGTTGCATTAGTGAAGTTGCATTTAACATCTAGTCTTAAATGATGACTCGCCATCACATTAACACATTTCAAATGGATAATGTATACAATCAACACATGTGCTTTCATTCATTGATTATCCATATGCAACTTGTACATTAGTCCAAATTTTTGTACCTAACATGTAATTCACACAATTATTGCCACTTGGTAACATAATAAATTCTCTTGTAATTTTGTTTTGAAAATATAAATTGAATCCTTTTCGTCTATTTCAAATGATTTGCAATAATTTGTTATGATGGGATTTTGCCACATGGCATAATTTGGGCAAAATTCATGAAAATTAAATAAAAATTTGACCAAAGTAAATTTAAATCAATATCTAGGTAAGTAGGTAAATAAGATTAGGTAGGTTAGTAGGAACTTACTTACTTAGGTAAGAGAAATAGGTAATTAAGGGGTAAAAAACTAAACAATTTTTTTAATTTTGGGTTTAGATTTTACAGTTAAACCTCTTTGATTAGACCAACCCAAATGATACATGTTCTTTAATATGAAAATTCAAGATAAAACACCTTCCTTATATAGTTTACAAGATGGAAATGGAGGACAAAACATATTGAATAAACTTTCAAATTACAACATAAATTACAACTAAGCAACTTATTTGCAAACTAAATGACAACAATTTTTTTAATCCCATATCTTTTATTCTACTTTTCAATTTTGTAAATTATATAACTAATATGTAAGGAAAAAATTAATTAAAAATAGTTAATTCATTAATTAACTAATTAGCTAACTAGTTAATTAATTAGCTAGTAAGTAATTACCAACCCACCTACCCATTTATCAACCTACCTACTATCTATTACTACTAATAAATCAATAGTAATAGTTTTTCAACAATTATTAACTATTTTATCTAATAACTAATGATTATTAATTAACTAACTAATGATTCATATGTTATTTATTTATTTTTAATGTTTTATCATTTAATTACTATTGATTAATTATTAAAATTAATTAATTAACATGTAATTATTAGTAACTATGAAAAGTATTAAATATAGTACTTAGTTAATGGGTACCCCTACCTATTTGTTTACCTACTAATTTAATCTACCATAAACCCTAAACCTTATTTGGCTAACTCACCTAGCAACCCACAATACATATGAAATGTATATTTAACATGACCAAAATACAACATAAACACATGAGTGTATAAATATACTTTAATATATTTGAAAACACCCTAGTATACTTGAAAGGTATATATAGATACATAGAGGTCACAAGTTGTGACTACTTTTGCAAGTAATTTGACTTCAATTCTGAATTTTTTTAATTTAATATGAAAATTGTTCTTTCAATTGGAAAACATTTCATTAGAATTTAAATTATTTATTTCAATTCTGAAAAAAATCAGTTGAACTCAAAAAACTTATTTGAATCTGAAAACTATTATTCCAATTCAGAAAGTTTTTAATTTAAATTTTAAAAAAATGATCTGAAAAAAATGCATTTAAATTTTAAAATAGCTATTTCAATTCTTTAGAAATGTTTTGAATTTGAAGAAAAATATTTGAGTTTGAAAATTTCTATTTCATTCAATATTTAAATAATTATTTGAATTCAAAAATTGTTCTTTGAATCGGAAAATTGCTATTTCAATTCTTTTTTAAAAATCTGAATTTTTAATTTTTTATTTGAATATGAGAATTGATATTTCAATTGTGAAAATTTATATTTAATTCACAAACATTATTTGATCTGAAAATTGAGATTTGAATTTTGAATTATTATTTTCGAATGTAAAAAGTAATATTTCAATTCAGAAAATTATTAATTGAGCCTAAAAATGGACATTTCAATTTGGAATATTTTTATTTGAATCTAAAATTTGATAATAAAAGCTATAACAAGTGAGATAGTAAGAAAAATAATTATGAAAATATAGCTAGTCTAAGCTAGCCACTAAGTACAATAAGAATTTAATGATAATCTTATTATTATTATTATTATTAAATATTTTAAAATTATAACTAGTAATATTTATAATAAGTGAAGTAATAATAATATATTATTGCTTATTCAATTTTGTTATTTATAATATTTGATATAGTTAGTAGGTAAACTAGGTTAATATAGTATGGGTAATGGAAAGTAGCTGTAAATAACTTGTAATTAAGTTGGTGACACTTACAACTATAATGTTTAACCCATATTAGTGGTAACCCGTGCCTACAAGGCACGACATGGCACTGAAGCAGCAATGACCCCTGATGATGACCCCTGAAACCTTAAAACTCAACGACATTCTGCCATTTCAAAAAGTCATGACTATGGGAAATTGGAAAAATATAAAGAACTGCCGGTTCCATATTTTAGTTCATTGATTTTTTGAGAACCGTGAGAACGAATGGTAAGAACCACCCTTCTAGTAACCCGCTAATGGTGGTTGGTTCCAGTGTTGGTTTCGGTTCTTTGAATTTTT
>Ga0209611_10008071_pt1 | contig 16632 bp, 13 predicted proteins | sample S1TSphgellanicum_3_FD_187693 | JGI IMG/M metagenome (GOLD analysis project Ga0209611, IMG submission 187693) | Host-associated microbial communities from peat moss isolated from Minnesota, USA - S1T2_Fc - Sphagnum magellanicum MG (SPAdes) (version 2) | ecosystem: Host-associated > Plants > Peat...
TGGTCTGCTCTTCGGCCATAGGGTTTGAAGCCCTCCGAAGTTTGGAGCGGAGGAAGCCTCCGCTCCAACTTCTCTCTAAATTCATTTATGAAAAATAAAGAAAATATGTATTTCGCTCTGGCGCAGCGCTCTTAAATACTACGTCCTTACTAAATCCCTTGAATTTATTTATAGGGATACATAGCTGCCCTCTGCCTTTGTACTTCTGCCTTCTTAACAAACCTGATTTTGCCAAAGTTATCTGGTTTCTCAGAAACCAGTATTGTACATTACACAAGTCTATATGGCTGTGAAATTTCCATTACAGGGAACATAAGAGGTAAGTAAACTGTCAATCATTTTTTCCTCTACTTAGATAATTAATGCTGACGATAAATGATAATTATCAGGATGAGAATTGTTTTAAAATTAAGTCTTGCTAAGAGAACGTAGTTGCAAATATTTTTCAAAAAAAATTTACTTATTGAGTTAGATTTTGTGTGTAGCAAAATGTTATAAGTCTTTATGGAATGCGTGAACAGTAAAGCAAAATAAAATTTATGAAGCTAAATAATAGCAATTGGCTGACCAGATTAGTCAGTACAATGGGAGTAACGAGCATAGGTTTACTGATGGGTTTACCATCTGGAGCAAATGAGGTTCTAAATCCTCACTCCAGTATTTTCACAGAGACGCCCTTTAACCGCAGCCAAACCCTTCTGGCAAACACACAATCTATTGACCCTGCGTCAGTTACAGTTGAGAAAAATCCCCAGCCACAAAAACAGCAGGTAGCACAGCAAAACAGCGGCAGTGGTAGCGGTGGCAGGTCACTAAATCCTAGCCCCAGTATTTTCAATGAGCCTCCTTATAATCGCAGTCGTACTGCACCCGGTGAAGCTACTCCACCTGGAACAGAAATACCGAGTCCTGGTACACCTATTACGCCTCCACCAGGACCCGGAAAACCCTTGCCATCTCCATCTTCAGGTAGAGGAAATAAAGATGTAGTGGCGCTGGTGCAGTCAAACGGTCAATTGACAAAGCTAACGCAGGCTTTGAAAGCAGCTGGGCTGACGGAAACTTTGAAAGGCAAAGGTCCTTTCACCCTATTCGCACCCACTGATGCAGCGTTTGGCGAATTACCGCAAGATGCTGTGGCAGAATTGTTTAAGCCAGAGAACAAAGAAGTGCTGGTCAAGATTTTAACTTACCATGTAGTACCTAGTCAGGTGTTATCTAGTGATTTGAAGTCGGGCGAAGTAAAAAGTGTTGAAGGTAGTCCGATCAGTGTCAAAGTTGATGGGAAAAATGGTGTCATGGTAAATGATGCCAAGGTGACTCAGGCGGATCTCAAAGCTAGCAATGGCGTTGTCCATATCATTAATAAAGTGATTTTGCCTCCTAACTTATAAGTTGTTAGCAATTTGGATTTTTCAGATCAGATACCCGTTCAGATGTTGATTTGGACGGGGTTCTTTACAGAATTTAGCGAATCAGTGCAAAAAAATCAGTTACAAGTTTCATACAACCCATCCAAAAATTTGGACAATACGGGCTTATTGGAATCCCTACTTGCGAGTATAACGATGCTTCACCCCTACAGGAAAATATTCAGGATCGCCGATTGGGGCTAAAGCCACTTGCGGCATTTGGTAATTTGCGGGAACGTAATTAGCAAATTCGCTGTTGAGTCGCTTTAATTGAGAAAGAATAGAAGATGCTATAGCTTGTCTTTTTTCTTCACTACCTTCTACTAGGGGCGCTAACTCCACAACCACAGACAAAAATCGGTTTTGATCTGCATCTTCCTGCACCTGCAACACAAACTTACCCGTCACCCATTCTCTAATAACTGGTTGCTCTAATCCCACCGTCACATTTTCTGGGTAAATATTCGCACCAAAGTAGGACACTGTAAAGTTAGATCGTCCGAAAATATAGACAAAAGGTAAGGAACGAATTCCTCTAACTAAAGCTTGCACATTTTGTAGAGAAGTTGCATATAACTTCTCTACAGATTTTACGTGGATTGCATCACACTGATTTTGCAATTCTGCCACCGGATCAAACCTCCATTCTGCCAAAAACTGTAGCATGGCATCGTAACTAATTATCCCCCCAGTATCCAAGATGTTATAACGCACCAAGGGAATGCCATTGTCGCCCGAAAAAAGCAAAGTGCCGTCCTTAACTTCAAAAAAGCGACTTAGGGGATCATACTGCACCAGTGTAGGTAAACGAGATTCCCCGAACAAGGCACGCGCTGCATCTGGATGATTTGCCAAAAACCGCCGAATGCAGATACTTAAAGGTGTTTCATTGCCCAATACACCTGCATCTGCCGTACCGTAGAGTGATGCAGAGTCGTAGCAAGAATTTTGTGAACCAACCCTTTCGCCAACTAAACTACGCCATTCCTCGCTGAACACCTCTCCCGCCATGACTAACTTAATCTGATATCGTTGCCACTCAAGACCACGAGTAATACCAGTATCAATGACATCTTTAAGAAATGGTGGGTATCCTAACAGGACAACTTGCTCAAAAGCCGAACCAAGTTCTTGCACAACTCGCAAGATTTCTTCTTTGTTGTTACCAGGAGTAATGACAGTTATGGGATAACCTTTGCTGGCAACATAGCGACAGCAACTGGTTGTGAACATTCCACCTACCCAAGTTCCTAAAGCAAAACAAATCACAGCTAGGGTGCGTCTAGTATCTGCATAAAAACTGTCATAAAATATCTGCTCAAAGCGTATAGCAATTTGCATTTCATCGGCAAAAAAACGGGGCCAAAATGTGGGTTTTCCTGTAGAACCTGAGGAAGCAGCGATCATGTCACACGTTTCTAACTGACCGTGACGACACAAGTTAGCGAGAGAATGACACAATAAGTAATTTTCTTTTGTCAGTAGCGGTAGTCTTTGGAAATCCTCAAAGTTTTCGTATTGAGTGGGGTCTATCGCCTGTTGTGCCAAAAAAGTTTTGTAAGCAGGTACAGTCGCAGCTACTTGGTGAAATAATGCCAAAGCTGAGGCAGAAGTATCCGTGTTTAAATGCCGCTGTAGCAGCGTTTCTAGAGGTGTCGTTAAAAACTCTTGAAATGCCGTAATTGCACGGTGCTGTTTTTCTACCTGCATTGCTAAAACTCTGCCTATTTTTCTCTATTTTCTCGTTGTTTGGCGATAAAAGGTTAACAACCTTCTTAAAAGGGGTAAACTAAATCAGATTAAATCTATGCAGACGTATCAGAAGTGTCTTTAATTGCTGCTATGAAAAGGGTGTAGGGGGTAGGGTGTGGGGTGTAGGAACCCCATCATTAAAATTAGGGGTGTAATAGTTGGACGCCGTAGACAGTGCGCCCTTCTCCTGTCGGAGACGCTGCGCGAACGGGTGACGCTCGTCCCTCGCTACCGCTATCGCTAACGTCAGTTGCTCTACTTGGGGTCTCCCCAAGACCGCACTGACTCACTACGCGTCTCGAAATACATTTTTTCTCCATACATAAATGCACCTTTCTTGTACCCTATGGAGTGTGGGCATATTTTCTTCCCCTACACCCCACACCCTACACCCCACACCCTGTTTTTAGTCATCTTGCTTGGTAGTGGCTTATGCTCCACTTCCCTGGAAAAATTTGCGTAAAGTGAACTTCTTACGTTGTAGCAACTCATAAAACCCTGATTTATCCTTCAGCACCATGCAAGTTTATTGCAGTAAACAACACGCAAATAATGAGAGTAGCCGCTTTTGCAGCCAATGTGGTGAGCCTTTACCTCTTTGTGCAGGGCAAGTTGTAGAGAACCGCTATCGAGTTGTACATCTACTAGGGCGGGGCGGTTTTGGACGCACGTATTTAGCTGAGGATCTGAATCAATCGCAGCGAAAGTGTGTGCTGAAGGAATTTGCACCTCAAGTAGAAGAACAGCAGGATTTACAAAAAGCTAAAGAACTGTTTGAGCGAGAAGCGAATGTCTTGAAAAAACTTCAGCATCCGCAAATTCCGCGCTTTCACGCCTCGCTGCAAGTAAAGTTAAGCAAGAAAGATTTTTTCTTTTTAGTGCAAGACTATGTAGAGGGTGACAACTACTTACAGTTGTTAGAAAATCGTAAAAGTCAAGGGCAGAGTTTTAGCGAAGAGGAAGTTATAGATCTGCTGCAACAGATTTTGCCTGTATTGTCTTACATCCATTCACTAGATGTTGTTCACCGCGATATCTCTCCTGATAATTTAATTTGGCGGTCTTCTGATCATCTGCCAGTCCTGATTGACTTTGGTGGTGTCAAGCAATTGCCAGCTATTAAGGGTTTTTGGTTGACTCAACTGGCGGGAAATCGCACTTTGTTGGGGAAAAAGGGTTATGCACCGGAGGAACAGCTTCGACAGGGGAACGTGTTTCCCTGTAGTGATTTGTATTCTTTAGCAGTGACGGCGTTGGTATTGTTGACTGGTAAAGAACCGCAAGACCTCTACGACGGCTATCAGGCGAGTTGGCGCTGGGGACAGGAAATCAAGGTCAGCTCTACACTGGAAGCTGTTTTAAAAAAGATGTTAGCTTATAAGCCGAGCGATCGCTACCAAAAAGCCGATCAAGTCCTCAAAGATTTACAGTCGTCCACGCCTGTCAAACCCATAAATTCTCAGATCACCAAGATCAAGACCTTAGTAGTTGCGCCTGGGCGACAACGGGTCAATGCTGTTGCGAGTCAACTTCAAAGCAAAACACAATTAATTGCTAAAGCAGTACCTTTACCTGCTTGGTTGCGTCCTTTTGCTTTGAGTCTGTTGGGGTCAACTGTAGTTATTTTGACTTTTGCTGGTACTTGGGTGTTAGTAACTGCCGCTATTCATAGCGTGTCTTCTGTTTCTCTACCAAAAATCTCAATTCCAAAAATCCCAGCTTCAGGTTCCCCCAGCCCCAGTAAACCATCAAACAATCAGGAAACAAGTCGGATCAGCCAAATTTTAAGTCACCGTCAACAACTAGAAATTCCCAACGGTTTTTTCAATCTCACAGTTAATGATATTTTTTATACTAAGAATGCAGAGGCGCGAGGACGCAGCCTCACAGGAAGCTCAGAAGATACAGCTTTACGGAATGAATGGGTTGGTATTGCTGATGAAGTTTTGAATAAACTAGAACAAGCTAACCTCAGTACAGCAACTCGTCGTAAACTAGGAAGCTATAGTGCTAGAGACTATGATACTTGGAAACAGCAGGCACAAGCAGGACGCTTGGGTAACTATACAATCAATCAACTGTACAAAGACACAAATCAAAAATTTGATCAACTGTTTCCTGGTCAACAACATGGGAAACTGAACAAGCAGACATTTGCTCAGATTTGGTATGCGATCGCCGCCGATCAAGTGAGTAAACTAGAATCTGTAAAATGAGGGTGTGGGGTGTGGGGTGTGGGGTGTGGGGGTATGGGGAACAACTAATGACTATTATCTATTGCTCTAAAGGACACGAAAATCCTGCTGGCGGTCGCTTTTGTCGTCACTGTGGCGAAAATTTGAACACTCAGGTGACTCACGGTATCCAAAGAGGGCAAATTTTGAGCGATCGCTATGTGGTTATGCGTCAACTTGGTCAGGGAGGGTTTGGGCGCACTTATTTAGCTGAAGATGTCAACCGCTTCCGTGAACTTTGTGTTTTAAAGGAATTTTCTCCCCAAGTTCAAACTGCGTATGTTTTACAAAAAGCTGAAGAACTGTTTGAACGGGAAGCAAGTGTTCTCTACAAGCTGCAACATCCCCAAATTCCCCGCTTCCGAGAACTGTTCCGCAATAACCTGGATGGCAAGGAATATCTATTTCTGGTGCAAGACTACGTCGAAGGGCAAACTTACAGTTCTTTGTTAGAGGCAAGGATTCAGCAGGGTTTAAGGTTTACAGAGGCGGAAGTTAGTCAACTCTTGCAGCAAATTCTGCCAGTTTTAGAATACATCCACTCCTTGGGAGTGATTCACCGTGATATCTCCCCAGATAACTTAATTCTTCGCACCCCCCAAGTCCCTGTTTCCCTAGGAGATGAAACGGGGGGAATGCCTGTGTTAATTGACTTTGGCGGTGTCAAGCAAGTGGCTGCAACCGTCGCTTCGCAATATTACCAACCTGGTGTAGCTACGCCTTCTCCACCACCAACTCTTTTTGGCAAGAAAGGATATGCTCCCCCAGAACAGATGCAGACGGGGTTAGTAGAGCCTCACAGCGATTTGTATGCTTTAGCCGCAACAGTGCTAGTTTTGCTCACAGGTAAACAAGCACAAGAATTTATTGATACTTATACTCTCACCTGGCAGTGGCGACGGGAGGTTAGCCTGAGTTCCACTTTGGAGATGGTTTTGGATAAAATGTTATCGCCGACACCAAGCGATCGCTACCAAAGCGCTCATCAAGTCTCAATAGCACTTACCGCATTCCCTGTCAACTATCCCCTCACTCAACCTCCTACCCCATCTGCCACAATTGCCACACAATATGTAACCCCTCTCTCCCCCTCTCCCTCTCTCACCCTCCCCCCATCCCCCCATCCCCCTCATACCTCATGGACATTAGGAAAAACCTTACTACTAGCACTAGTGTTAACGACTGCTGCTGGCGTGGTTTCATGGGGACTGACTAGCTGGATAAAGTCCCGTTCTAGTGAGGATTCTTCCAGCGATATCACACCACAACCAACACAAATATCAAGCAACAATCCAGCTAAAAGCCAGCCAACAGATCCTTTGGCGAAATACTCACCCGCAGAACGACAGCGCAAGCAAAGATTACAAAATCGCCGTCAACAGTTGGGTATTGACTACAATTTCTACGTTAAATTGGTGAATCAGGTCTTTCGGGACAGAAACCCTAATTTAGGGGGACGCACTTTGAGCGACGATCCTAAGGATGAGAGTTTACGTGCAGAATGGGACAAAACATCTGGAGAATTGTTGGAAAAGCTGGCGCTACTAAGTTCAATTGCACGTCAGCAACTAGGTAATTACACAGCAAAGCAACGCGATCGCTGGAAGAAAGAAGTAAACCAAATTCACGTTGGTACTCGTTCTTTATATGATTTGGGGGATGCTGCATTTTTTCAGCAATTTCCTCAAGAACGTGGTAAGAATTTTATCAATCAGCCCATCGGACAAGTTTGGCACGGATTTACCTATGACAAACTCAATGCCATCCTTACAGGTAGATCTGTCCAGAAAATTGTATTTGACCAAGGCGCTATCAGCAAAACAGTCAGCGGCACTCTTAATAGTGCAGATGGCAAAGTTTTCATCGCTGAACTTGCGAAAAATCAATTAATGGACTTGAAGCTACAAGCAAATCCCAAAGTTCTATTGTCAGTCTATTCTCCTTCTGGCAAAATCCGATTTTTGGAAGACTCTACACAACGCAATTTGTCAGTTAAGCTGCCAGAAGAAGGATTTTATGAATTTGTTGTTGTCTCTACAGCTTCAGAACCAGTAGATTATCATTTCAGTTTAAGCGCAGAAAATCCCACGTCACCCCCATCAACACCGAGTCCCACCAAAACAACTATACACATACCTGTACCTATACCCAAATCTACGCCTACAGCAGAAGTAATGCCTTACAACAAAAGGCAATAGGCAACACAGTGTTTGCCCAGAAAATTAGGGATCACCGACGGGCGTAGTCACTTTTTCTAATAGCCCATGAATGTGTGTCAGGGTGTCTGTTGTGGTTGTTGTTTGACCCTTCAACCAAGAATTTGCACGTTCTGACCCGAGCTTCGATGCTAAAATTAAGGCTCCCCAAGCTTGCACTTCTGGTCGATTTGGATTCACTTGTAATGCTGCTTCTACACGACTCCACAAACGTCCTTTATCTGCCTTCAATAGGGTGATAATCTCTTGAGCATTCTGCGGCGACGCTTCAAACACTTGTAAAGCTTTTTCCCAACGACCATCAATTAAATCTGCTAATACTTGTTGACTAGGACTTGCCCAACTTGTATTGGCTTGGATCTTAGTCAATTGGGAGTGCAAGCGAATCAAATCAATTTGCGCTTGCGCTGTTGGCGGAATTCGTGCTTGTCGCTGTTTCTTGATAAATTGTAACCACTCAAAAGCTGGTGTCCACAATCCGCTACGGGCAATTAACAGGGCATTTTGGTAAGCCGAATCTTGAATTGCAGCTGGTGTCAGAGAAATTTCTTCCAACTGGATAGGGTTGAGGACAAACTTGGCAGGTTTGACTTGATAAACACGTACCTGAGGTTCTAAACCCGCTGTTTGATCAACAACTAACTCTTTTACGCTACCAGTTAAGAGTCGCCATTGAGGCAGTTGCCCGCTAGGACTTGTCCAAGATAACATGAGTTGTAGGTGAGTGCGCTCGGGATTGTAGTGAACGATGTGACCGTAGGCGATCGCATTCGTTCCTTGTTGACGCTGACCCCGCAAATAAAACCAAACACCTGGTGATGGTTTACTACCTTCAAAACGTCCCACTTCAGTTAAAGGTAGAGACATACTAGAACCTTGATTATCATCTGTAGCATCAACTAAGGGAGCAACAACAAATGATTCTTCTGGTCCAGTGACAGGTAGTTGAGTTGCCAGTTGGTAGGATTTTTCTAACACCAATTGCGAGTTTGAGTCAATTGATTGCTGATAAATCCTCAGTTCAACAATGTATTTACAATCTGAGTGACAATTCTCTCGCTGCTTAAAAACTGGCAATAAAAAAGATTTTGCCGAGTCTTCATCTAAAGGCAGGAAATCTCCGGCTATTTGTCCCTGTTTACTCAGATAAGCTTGAATTTGTGGCAGAGTTTCAGAGCTTTCTCCATTACCTAGGGAGAATTTCGCCCATTCTGGTAAAATTTTATTCAGCCAGCCTAGTTGCTCTGGATTACAGATAACGAGGATGCTGACCCAGACAAACATCGCAATTAAACTAGCACTACTTAACAAAACCGCAATCACAACCATTGACACCAGCCTACTTCTCCTAGCTGTTAAGTTTGTGTCACTCGTTTGTGGGACACTCGAAAGCCGCCGTTTTGTCTTCAGTTTTTTCTTGACGCGCTTGTTTGTGCTTGGATTGGGTTGATTTTGTGGGGATGATTTTGGCGCTGGGTTTGCCATAGTGCTTCTTAGTACATCTAGAGAGATAATTTTCTTAGAGTATTTTCTTTTATACTCCCGTTTCTTAGATGTTGGCTATAAGCTTGAAAGGCAAGTAGGGGTTAAGAAATAGAAATTAGGGGAATTCACGCATCCCTACTTACCACCTCCTTAAAATATCAGTAAATTTTCTAGCGCGATAAAAAAGATTATACCGTATAGTGTGTTGATGCACCTTTTCATTGCGATCGCTCAGCTAAAAACTTCTCATTAACAGAGCATTAAACTAGAGGGTGTCATTGTTTTTTGGCGCTTCTGAAACGTTAGATAACTGGGAGTTAATCTGAAGAATGTCTAACAACCTCTACGATCGCGATTTGCAATTATGGATTCAGCAAACAATTCAGCAGTTACAGAATCATGAATTTGGGTCGCTTGATATTGAGAATTTGATTGAGGAGTTAGTTGATTTGGGGAAATCAGAGAGAAATGCGCTCAGAAGCAATCTCAAAATCTTGTTGGCTCACTTACTCAAGTTAAAGATTCAGCATGATGTACCCGAATCGATGAAAGCAAGTTGGTACAGTTCGGTTGTGGAACATCGTCAGCGGGTTCTTGACAATCTGGCAGATGCCCCATCTCTCAAAGGCTTCTTGGTAGAAGCTGTGGAAAAAGCCTATCCTGATGCTCGTAAGGTGGCAATTAAGGAGGTGAAGTTGGCGAAGTTTGGGGTTCGTGTACCGGAGGAGAGTGAGTATCCCATAACGTGTCCTTTTTCGATAGAGCAAATTCTGGATGAAGATTTCTACGGGCTATAGAGGGTTACTGGAACGCGAAGCTAAAGAAATGAGCGATTTGGTGGAAGCACTCGCGCCCCTCCCTAATACCTGTACAACCAAGCTAACAATTCGCTTCATTATCTGCAGAACTTCGTATAGCTCATTCTTCCTACGCTATCGTGGTAATAGAGTAGTAGTGTATGGTAGGCAGTGCCTACCCTGCGTATATTTCAAAAATAAAATATGATTTCTCTATGAGCAATACTTCCCCTGAACTGCCACAGATTGGAAATATTCAGCCTGAAGTGGAGAGTCAAACCTCTACTTTTGAGAATGCAAAACCCCACAACAAACCTGAGCAACAGTCAAAGGTACTACAGACTTTATCAGAGTCACAAAAACTACAAATAAAAAGCACATTGCAACCATTTGTTGGAATTAAGAAGTATACAAGTCAATTTTCACCCAAATCAGCTAACCCAGAATTTATCAAACGTTCTCGTCAACTTTATAGTAAACTTTGTTCAGAATTAATCAAAGATTATTCTGGGTGGCATGTTGCTATCGAGCCAGACAGCAACGATTACTTCCTGAATACTAATAAAGCAGTTGCCCAGCAGTTAGCATGTCAAAAGTACCCAGAACGAATGATTTGTACTTTTCAATTAATTGGAGCAGGATAAATTTTTGAGAGCCGAGCAGTATTGCCTCCCACCCAACAAGACATAGAATTTCTAGTGGATTGCCACTAGAATTTATTTTTTGACAAAGATAGAAGGTAATTTTGGTGGTAAATGCAGGGCTATTTCATTCTAGACCAGAGCCTTGACATCTAGTCGGGGCTTAGAACTCAAGTCCATTGAAACGAACGCTCATTCAACGAAGTTCTAGTCGGCTTAAGCCGACTTCAGCTATTAGCCTGGGAATTTATTCCTAGGCGAGGTGCTAGAATTTATTTTTTGACCAGAAATGATTTCAATTTGAGAATTTATCTGCTATCATTTGGATAGAGGGTATGTATTCCTACTTCAAATGAACTGGAGCAGATAAATTTATAAAAAAAAATTAGATCGCTTCGCTAACGAAGGGTAAAGAAAAGAAGGGTAAAGGGTAAAAGGGCAAGAGTGCCATGGGCTATTGAGTCCTCTGCGCGCCGCATACCAGCCGAAAACCGACGTCGTCGTTGTCGTTCTCCGGGAAGTACCTGAAACGGTTGGCAGAACGGCAGCTGTCAGGAATGCTGCCACATGAACCACCGCGCAGCAGACGGCCTTGATTATCATTCTTATTGATTAACCAAGCGATGCCGTCCCATGGAGATCCCCTATAGTTCTCATGCCAGCTATCTACACACCATTCCCAAACATTCCCATGCATATCGAACAAACCAAAGGAGTTGGAAGGGAAATGCCCGACTGGCGTAGTAGTTCCTCGTCGAACCTTTCCTTCAGGTTCGTTAGCAAATGTGTGACTGGCATCATAATTTGCTAACTTATCTGTAATCGTCTCGCCAAAATGAAAAGGCGTCGTCGTGCCAGCGCGACAGGCGTATTCCCACTCCGCTTCGCTCGGAAGTCGATAATCTTTTCCTGTCCCATTAGATAGTCTAGCACAAAATTCTACTGCGTCAAACCAAGAAATACTTTCTACAGGAAGGTTATCACCTTTGAAATGAGAGGGGTCAGGTTTAAGGTCACGGCCAACTCTAGGTAAGGCAGCAACTGCTCTCCATTGCGCCTGAGTTACCAGATATTTTCCCATAAAAAAGGGTTGAATAGTAACCTCATGCTGTGGATGTTCGCTATCATATCCTTCTCCTTCTGGGGAACCCATCATAAATTTGCCACCAGGGATTGCGACCATTTCTAGGGCGATACCATTGCCTAAGTCTTGAGTATAGTAACTGGCTTGTTTGGTTTCTTGTTTGATAATTTCGCCGCGACGGTTGACGGTGACTACCTCAAAGTCAAAGGGAAAGGTCGGCGGTTCATCATTGTTATCTGAAGGCGGAATTTCAAACCTGACTCCCCTAACTTCAATTTGCTTCCCTGGTTGACCCAACTGGTCAAACTCTGCTGCGGCTGTTTCTATTTCTCCTCGTGCTTTAGCATCCCAACCATGAGCTAAGATTAACAAGGGTTCAAAACCTGATTTCATGAGTGGGTCAATATAAGCATAGCTCTCTATTAGCGAAGTTAACTTCACCCACTCCGCAGGTTTTTTTTGTGCTAATGCCCTTTTCAGTGCCTTGGCAATGTCATGAACTGCTTGTTCGGGTTTGATGTAAGCTAGTGCTGTCCAGTGGGGGGCTGCACCTAAGTCCTGGTCAGCACGATAATTGGTTTTTAATTGCTGGCGAATATAAGCGACCATAAAATCAGATAAGTTATCTAGTCGCTTTTCACCAAAGTGGTTTTTCAACTCAACGAGTAACTCGTTACGGACTTCTCCTTCAAGTTCATAAAGTTGGAAGCCCACAGGGTCGCACAAGGAAAGCAAAATATCAGCAACGGCTATCCAGGGAGTGCGAGGTCGGAAATTCTCGCGCAGGCAGTACAAAAGTTCTGGTGTGAGTGCTAAAGGGAAGGCAGCATGATAGGCTAAATCAAGGTGTTCTGGACCAAAGCGTTTCGCAAAGGCTTTAAGACGTGGGTGGGTAAATTTCTCGCTAATTTCGGAGTGAGTCAGAGAGGTCATAAGTTTCAACTTTTACCCGAACGGATAGCAGCTTTAAGTCCAAGGGAATTGAGTTCAAACATCTGTACACGCTGAGAAATTACCTGGGCAGTTGTGTCTTGCCAGCGTTCCTCTGGTATAGGATTAAGCCAAGCAGCATGACGGACGCAAGGAGTCAAATCTTCTAGAAACCTAGCTGTGAGTTCTATGCGATCGCGATTCATCCCTCCACGAGCAGCACCCCCATCACTTACAATTAAAGCAAAAGTCCGGTTACGATGCAATTTTGGCAGCAAGTCCTGAATCAGTTTAGCATCAGGACGGTAGGGAGAGAGGTAAAGATAATCTCTGGGACAGTTGCGAAAGTAGTAGGTATCAGCCATACCCAAACGCCCACCCTGTAGATGATCAACCAATTTTTGCCAGAAGAGATGAAAGGGAACCATTGAATTAGAAACATCTATCAACAGCAGTAATTCTGCCTGATTCACACGACTTGGAATCAGCACTGGTTCTAGAAAAACTCCATCTTGGCTAATTTTTTGAACCGTGGCTTCTATATCGACCTCGGTTAATGCGCCTTCTCGAATGGGACGGCGCAGGTAACGCAAATTTTGCTGGGTTTGTCGTTCTGTTACTGGAAAATCTCTGACACTCAACTGATAGGAACGCTTGCGGCTAGGTTGATCGGGAAGTAATTCTCCCTGTAGGGCGATAGGAATTTGTGGAGAACTCTCTGAGGAACGATGAGGCGTTCCTGAAGTTGATATTTCATTTGGGGAAGTTGGGACTTGTGAGTTTTGTGCTGAGGTGGGACTTGACTGGTGCTTTTCGGGTTCAGGTTTTAACTGTTCAAAGTATTGATCGAAGTATTGCTCAAATCTCTCCGCTTGGGGTGAAGATTTAGATTTAATCCACAGCAGCCGACAGATTTGCTTCAACTCATCACGACTAGTAATGCCAAATCCTCCTTTCAACGCTTGCAGGAGTAGGTGATACTGGTCAATAGTTAGATCTAAGCCTGCGTTTTCTCGCAGCCAAATGAAGAGGTCAAATAGAGGTGGCTTTTGCTTATTCACTGATGCTGTTGGCGAAATATTTCCTAACATTTTCAACCCCTTAAAAGTGGAGTATTATCTGGCGATCCGCCTATGAATTTACAGCTAACCCACTGCAAACCCGGTATATTGCCTCACCAAAGGTTCATGAAATGCCAAAACAATATCTGACTTTGGGACTCCCAACTTCACCAACTCATCAGCAATCCCAATCTCCGTGCCATCATGATGTATCCAAATTTTATCACCTTTAATATCCAGATGAAGAACACAACCGTACATTGGTCGTCGATTCTTCCAACCCGTATTCACAACTTGATAATGGTCGCGCTCAATATCAAAAACTAGCTCAGTTTCAGCTTCATCATCTGATGAGCTAAGACCTGCATATTCACTCAATAATTGTTTAATATAAGTGCGATAGAGTTCTAGTTTTTCCATATCATTCACTAATTTGTTGCTGATAAGATTCTTGGTCTTCTTTGGTTTTAAGCAAAGCTCCCAGTAGGGGAAGATTATCTGCTAGGTTGTCAATAATCTCAAAGGCTTCTTGTGTGGGATAACGCTTAAGCCAATGTATCCAGTCTAGTAACTCGCTGATACTGGCTTTTTTTCCATCTCTTCTGCTGACGCCATTCTCACGCAGTTCAATAAATCGCCCAACTGCTGCTTCTACTAATTGTCTATCCAATGAATCTGGGAAATGGGCATTGACGATATTGATTAACCGTTCTTCGTCAGGAAACTTCAGATAGTAAAAAATGCAACGCCGCAAGAAAGCATCGGGTAATTCTTTCTCACTATTGCTGGTAATGAGCGTAATCGGCGGCTGTTTAGCTTCGATAGTCTTTCCGGTTTCCGTGACTGTAAATCTTTGTTCTTCTAGTTCACGTAAAAGGTCGTTGGGAAAGTCAATATCAGCTTTATCTATCTCATCAATCAGGACAATCGGACGGCATTTTTCTTCTAGAAAAGCATTGCCCAAAGCTCCCCACGTAATATAAGCATAAGGGTCTTTGAGTCGCGCAAACAGTTCTTCGATTTCTGCTTCACTCATGTAATTTTTATAAGAATTTGTACCTACTAACTGAGCATCGCGCAAGCGTCCAACAGTATCATAGGTGTATAACCCTTCTTTAGCACGGGTGGTAGATTTGATATACCAAGGAAAATAGGGATAGTCTTTGACTTGCTGACGCTGACTAAATTCATCAGCAATAGCACCAGCCAGCAGTGTTTTGCCACATCCCGGTTCTCCTTGGAGTAACAGGGGTCTTTGGAGATAAATTGCTAGATTAACAGCCTTAATTAAGTCTTTAATCGGTAAATAAGGATACAATCTTCGTTTTTTTATCTCAGTACTTGCGGAGTCTGGCTTGGGCTGGTATTTTAGCTCACCTGTGTACTCTAGTTGATCGTCACTCATAGTGCTAACCTTCCGATTATATGTTGCTCCCAGTCCAACTCAAAACACAGACAAATGTCGCGGAGAACAGAGACGGGCTGATTATTCCGTTTTACGATGTCCCGCATAACCTGTTCTATAGATTCTGAACTATTCCAGAGTTGCGAGAGTGATTGAATTTGGACACCAACCCAAGTTTCTATCACCTCTTGGTTAAAAGGTTCTAGTTCCTGTAATGTCAGGGGAATATGAGGCTGGTTTCTATCTGGTTCTGTAACTAGAGGTAATGATTTTTCTAGCTTTGACTTTGAGTTTTGGTCGTCAACTAAAAATAGCACCAATCGGAAGTTTTTCTGAGTTGCTTCATTCTTTGCTTTGTTAACCAACTTCTGCCAAAAATCATCCATGAATTGTTTGAGCGAACTCTCATCGATTAAATCTACGTTATGGATAGCTAAAATAACCGTACTGTTTTTCCAATGCTGGTAAAGTTGCTCTATAACTGCTTCGGGTGAAGGAGAAGTTCCCAATTCCTGAGCTAAACTTTGCCAAAGAGTTTGAAGATCTTTGCGATGGGGCTTAATGTAAATTGACTTTTGCCAAGCATCTGTATGATAAGGAACTTTATACCTGAGTAGATTAACTAACCAACGTTGTCCATAATGAGTTTTGCCATGAATTAAAAAAGTTCCGGCTGGTTTGATTTGGCTGATAGCCTCGGTGAATAAGAACTTTTGGTGATGGTAGTTTAACTCCCCCAAAACATTTTTGAGTTTGTCAGTCTTTATTTCATTGAGGATGAGGTCATTTTGATGAGGTGAGGACGGGGATGGTGTTTTACGACCAGCTTGGGGGGGGCGATCGCATTCTTCATAATCCTCTTCATCTAGCTTAAGATCCAACCCCTCAAATAAACGTCTCAGAGAATCCCCATTTACTCCCTTATCACCATTTCTGATCTTTGCGATCGTCCCTCGATCCATTCCAGTCATGTTACCTATGAAGGCGTCAGACTTGTCGTTAACACACTTTTCAAGTTTGTCTTTTCCACTTTTGCTTAGAGCATAACTTGGTTTAGAGGTTCGAGATTTTGGCACACTTCACACTAAATTGCTGATCATCAACATCTAGACTAACTTAACTTAACCGCCTTAGCTTGCAAAGCTTACTGTTACTGGCTTTATCCGATTGCATAAAAAATTTTATCATCTTGCGGATCATCTGCACAGATCATCAGCAATGGCAGTTTCTCCGGCTCATAGGATAGCAATCAAAGAACATTAAGAAACAGGAGAAAAAAATGACTAATAATCAAACGACTTCTTCTCAAACAGAACCCCAGACCCAAAAGCAGAAACCTCTGCCAAAAATCGACCTTGGGCAAATCATCTCGTTGGTTTTGAAACTAGCAGCCACCAGCCTAGTCACACTCCATCAGCCACTAGGGTGCAATGAGGTGAAATGGAACCTCAAAGTTTATGGTGTTGAAATTGAGCGCACTGCCAAGTCATGCCATTTACCATCTAACCAAGCTGATCTATCTAACGGTAATAGATTACCAGGGCAGAAGATTCATGTAATAGACCTCTGGTGAAAAAGATGTAGAGACGTAGCAACTGCTACGTCTCTACAAGAG
>Ga0209611_10008072_pt1 | contig 16631 bp, 10 predicted proteins | sample S1TSphgellanicum_3_FD_187693 | JGI IMG/M metagenome (GOLD analysis project Ga0209611, IMG submission 187693) | Host-associated microbial communities from peat moss isolated from Minnesota, USA - S1T2_Fc - Sphagnum magellanicum MG (SPAdes) (version 2) | ecosystem: Host-associated > Plants > Peat...
CTAACCATTGCTGTAAGTCAGTGACAGTGGAAAGATTAAATATTGCTTTCCCTAATTCTGTCAATTTTTCATGAGTTAATGTTCTAACTTGCTGAATCAGAGAAGAGTCAATTTCACTAAATCGGTAGTTGAGCAACTGTATAATCATGTTCTGCTCACCTTTAAGTTCACCACGTTGTTCACCACGTTGTTCACCTATTAGTTCACCTTGTTGGAGGGTCTTTTGTTCCCATTCTAAGTAAGCTGTAGACAATTCCATTACATCCTCCCTGTCTTCTTCACTTGAATCTGTTTGATTAAGAACAACAATGCGCAAATTAGTCAGCATCCTAAGAGTGTTGTTTCTATAAGGATGGCTATCTGGCAATGCTAAAAACTCACTAACTGCTCGTTTTTGAACCCCACCCTTACCTAAAACTCTTAGCCAGAGAGTATCATCTGTTACTGGTAACTGATTAACTGCAATAATTGAAGCCTTCAAAGCTTTATGCAATGAATAGACCCCAGAACAGTTGACCTCTGAATCTAGTGTAGCTCCAAAATCATGAAGTAGATTGTCAGAAGCTGTAGTTGTGATGATCCATAGTTTTCCTAAATCATTCTCTTTCAGTCTTATATCGTTTCTGTCTGCTCCACGATTTAATTCAGAGAAGTATATGTAAAGCTTTTTTAAGCAATTACGTACTTCAAAAAAGTCTGGCTGATTACGGAAAACCTCAATACCACAGGTTTGCTCTGCTAGTCTACTAAGAAATCCAATGGAAGCAGGAGGAGTGGAGGGGGAAGAATGAGGAATAAATAAGATGTCAATTTGATTAGGTTCGTCAGAGATTTCACGACCGATTTCTACCGTACCTAGAGGAGAAAGCAGTTCTTTCAAATAATTTTTGGCAAAGTTATCATGTGGAGTTCTAGTTGTCATATATTGTGATGTGAATTTAAGCAAAGGTGGAAACGAGTATATGATATGGCATCAATGCTATTACATTGTGGAGTAACTAAGACGATCAACAGTGTCTTCTACAAACTCAATCTGAACCTTCTTGATATCACGCCTATTGAATCATTTTTTCCTGAAGTTCTCTAATCTCTATCTCCAGAAGGAGGGAAAGTAGTCAAGGCTGTAATTACTATTAAAGCATCTTCCATCATCTTGCTCTCTCAGATTGAGATACCACTGAGAGGACAGGTTGTTAGGATGCATAGTCTCTCCCTTTAGGCCCGTGCGGGTCTGGGGAGAAATTTTGGCTTTAGTTAATTCGATCAAAAAATAGTTATAATTTACTGCGGATATAACGTAAATTCGGGGTAAATATGACAAATTACATTAAGTCTAAAATCCAACAGGTTATTAATTTTCCACTGGTAGTAGCAATAGCCACATCTGTATTCTCTGGGGGGTTATTACTGAATACTAATCCTAGCTATGCAGATAATCCGGCAGATACACAAAAAGCACTCCAGGGTGGTAAGGATTTACGCGGGGCGAATTTACGCGGAGCAAATTTAAACGGAGCGGATTTAAATGGAGCAAATTTAAACGGAGCGGATTTAAATGGAGTGTATTTAGCCGGGGCAAATTTAGCCGGGGCAAGTTTAAACGGGGTGTATTTAAATGGAGCGGATTTAACCGGAGCGGATTTAACCGGAGCGGATTTAACCAGGGGGTATTTAACCGGGGGGTATTTAGCCGGAGCGAATTTAACCAAGACGAATTTAACCGGGGCGTTTTTAGCTGGGGCATATTTAACTAAGACGAATTTAACCGGGGCAAATTTAACCGGGGCGAATTTAAGTAGGACGTATTTAACCGGAGCGGATTTAACCGGGGCAGATTTAACCGGGGCGAATCTAGCTGAGGCGAATTTAACCGGGGCGATCGCCGACTCCTCCACTACATTCCCTAAAGGTTTTGACGCAAAAGCTATCGGAGTAGTTTTTAAATAGTATTACTTCCAATCTCTAGTATTAGGTTAGTGTCATGAATTTTTCGCCATTTCATAATTCCCATTTTGAGACTCACTTCTAGCAAAGGTTCCAAACAGTTGATTTTTAAGTGGTGAAAACTTCGTGATACTAACAAAACGTGAGTTCGACGGAACTAAAACATAGCAGGAGTTAGTGCAGGTAAGCCTTTTGGGTGAATATTAATTGATGGCTTTTTAGGTAAATATGTATAAGCGGTTAACACTGCTATCAAGTTGACCAAAAATTTTCTTCTACAAACTCAAACTGAACCTTCTTGATATCACTCCTATTGGATCACTTTTCCCTGAGATTCTCTAATCTCTATCTCCAGGAGGAGGAAAAGTCGTCAAGGTTGTAATTACTATTAAAGCATCTTCCATCATCTTGCTCTCTCAGATTGAGGTACCACTGAGAGGGTAGGTTGTTAGGATGCATAGTCTCTCCCTTTGGGCCCGTGCGGGTCTGGGGGGAGAGATTTTGACTTTTTTTGCAGATAATCAAGCATGGGACAAGAAAGCCAACAACGAATATTTCATCAGCTGATTTTTTAAGGCGGAAGTATTTTTGCCGGGTATCCTTTCTAAAATAGTAAGTAATCTGGCTACTTACAACTTATGTCCCGTCATCTAGAACGACTACTCTTAATAGATACATTATTGAGAACTACTGAGCGCCCGACAACTACAAGTCTTGCTAAGGAGTTGGAAGTTAGTGAGCGTACTGTTCGCAGTGACTTAGCATTTTTGCGCGATCGCTTTAATGCTCCTCTGGAGTATAGCTCTAAGTTGGGTCATCACTATACAGAAGTAGATTGGCGCTTACCTAGTATTCCTTTAACTACAGGAGAATTATTTGCTCTCACCGTAGGAGCAAGAATGTTAGAAGCTTATGCAGGTTCTCCTTATGCATTACAGTTAAGAAGTGCGATCGCACGACTGAGCGAAAGGTTACCAGAAACAACTTGGGTAAATGTTCAACAGCTTGCTGAGGAATGCATTATTTTTGGCGGAGGTGCGCAAGTTGATTTAGATCCAGATATTTGGCACAAGTTAGAAGACGCTTGTAGTCAGAGAAAGTCGGTTCTGATGACTTATTATACTGCCAGCCGAGATACAATTTCTGAACGCAAGCTAGATCCATATCTATTGCATGTCTACCGTGGTACTAATTTGTACTTAATCGGCTATTGTCATCAACGATTAGAATTTCGTTGGTTTAGAGTAGATCGAATTAAGAAATTAGAAGTACTAGCCGAGCATTTTGTCCCAGATCCTGAGTTTAATGCTAAAGAATATATTGCGAATGTATTTCAGCATGAGGTAGGAGATAAACAACTTGATGTTGAAATCTGGTTTGACTCTAAGACTGCTCCATATATTAGAGAGCGGCGTTGGCATTATTCCCAGGTAATTGAGGAGCATTCGGATGGTTCCCTGACGCTGAAAATGTCTGTGCGCGGGATTAATGATTTGAAGCGATGGGTTATGTGGTATGGAAAGGGAGCAGTGGTGAAGGAACCGCCGGAGTTGGTTGCATTAGTCAAGGCTGAAATTCAAGCGATAGCTCAACATTATAATCTATAGGAGTTAAGGTTATGTTAAACTATAATATGATAAAGGCTAGAAAGCCTATGATGCCACTTCGTGCGTTGATCACTAAGTTTTTAGCAATTTCGGGGTACTCATCTGATAATTCTCTGATGCCATTAGGCGATATTGTATTAATCATCAGATTTTCAGTATTTCCAAGTCACTTGGATAGTCATTTTTTTTGTCAAAGCTCAAACCTATATCTGATAAGGCTTTTGCAATAAATGTCTCTTGACTGGATTTTTCAAGATGTATGTATTTATAATTTAGGGGTTTGGGGTTGTCAAATCGAAATTATATATTTATAATGCAGATAGTTCCAAGGGTGACTAAATGACGGGGAAGCTATATGTAATTTTCGTGAATAAACTTGCTAGCTTCTTTCCGATTAGTGTCACAAAGCTTACCATATAAAAATCCATTGTTTAAAATCCTTGCTCAAAGAAAGTCAAAAAATAGGAGTTATAAAATGGCAAAACATCCGTGACACTGGATATTCTCCTGATTGTTTATCTCGTATACTTATCACAATACAAAAGATATTTCATGAACAGAATTATCAATCTCGTTTTTCCTGTTAAGGGAACGACACTATATGCAGATCACAATTATAGACTCCTGGCAAGTCTATCAGAAAAAATTCCTGAATTACATGACTTTCAAGGACTAGCAATTAATACAGTTTCAGGTATTCCAGATAACAATGGAAAAATAGCTTTGACATCTAGTTCTAGACTTTGTTTAAGGCTTCCTGTTGAAGCAATTTCCTTAGTGTATCCGTTAGTAGGACAAACTCTCAATATTAGTGGTTGTTCTATTAAACTGGGTAATCCAGAAATACAAACTCTACAACCATTTGAATCACTTAAGGCTCGTTTAGTAACTATTAAAGGCTATATTGAACCTGAAACATTTTTAAAAGCAGCATATCGACAATTACAAGCATTAGAAATTCAGTCCAATATTGGTATTCCTGCCAATAACAAGGGAGAACCAAAACGGTTAACTCTCAAAATTAATAAGCCCAATAGAGATTATACTATAATTGGATTTAGTTTGGTAGTTTCCGATTTGAATGAAGACGATTCTATTAAATTACAAATTCAGGGTTTGGGGGGTAAACGCCGTCTAGGATGTGGGGTATTCTATCCTAATCTAAGCCAATAATAGTTATTAGAGAGAAAAAGTTTATGCAACCGAAAGAGTTATTAGCTAAGGATTTAAAATACGGCAAACTCCTCTTGGAACAGCATCTAATAGACACGGAAAAAGCCGCTTTATCCATTTTTAAAGGACGTATTCTGAAAAACTGGTGTCGCTTCTTTAAGGTGAAAGATGAGGATAAATTCCTTATTCATCTTCGGATTTCGGCATTATTTCATGATGTTGGCAAAGCAAATGCTGATTTTGATACCTTAGTCAAAGGTATCAAGAAGTCCAAGCAAACTTTACGTCATGAATGGATTAGTGCTTTAGTTTTTCATATTCCTAATATTAAAAAATGGTTAGACAATGAGAAGGCTGGATTTGATTTGGACGTGATTACCGCCGCTATCTTATGTCATCATCTGCAAGCATCGCTGAAAAAGAAAGGATATATAGATGCCTTTGGAAAATCACGAACTCTAGCCACAGAAGTTGAATTATACTTAGATAATCCTCAAGTTCAAGAGATTTTTAAGAGAATTAGCGAAATTGCTAACATTAATAAATTTCTTGATTTTTCTTCTCTTCCTCAGAAATGGATTAGTGAAGATGCCTTTTGGGATACTATTTATGCAAATATTCGAGATGCTGCTGATAACTTTGCTTTAGATATTGAAGATGAACCTGACCGTCGTGCATTATCACTAGCAGTAAAAGCAGGTTTAATTGCTGCTGATTCAGTAGCATCAGGAGTATTTAGAATTCAAGATTCTGGAGCTATTGAACAATGGATTAATGATACTTTACACCAAGAAGCAATTACCCCTGATGAAATTCAAGACAAAATTCTTCAGCCTCGATATAAACAAATTGAGAAAAATACAGGTAGACCCTTTAAGCTTAAATATTTTCAAGAAAAAGCAACAGAGTTAAGTTCACGTCTGTTACTTCTTAGTGGATGTGGTACAGGTAAAACTATCTTTGCTTATAAATGGCAACAAGGTGTAATAAGACATAAAGAAGTAGGTCATGTAATTTTTCTGTATCCTACACGCGGAACAGCAACAGAGGGCTTTAAAGATTATGTCTCATGGGCACCTGAAACTGAAGCAAGTTTACTAACAGGAACAGCAACCTATGAACTCAAAGATATGTTAGAAAATCCACTAGAATCAACACAAAATAAAGACTTTACAACAGATGAGCATCTTTATGCTTTAGGATTTTGGGGTAAGCGTTTTTTTGCAGCAACAGTTGACCAATTTTTGTCATTCTTAACTCATAGTTACACTGGAATTGTATTATTACCAGTTTTAGCAGATTCAGTGTTAGTAATTGATGAGGTTCATAGTTTCTCTAAGGCAATGTTTGATAATTTAATTAGTTTTTTAGAGAACTTTGATATCCCAGTTTTGTGCATGACAGCAACGTTACCACCATCAAGAAGAAAACAGCTAGTTAAGAAAGGATTAGCAATTTTCCCCACGGAAGATCGTTCTGAATTAGCAGAATTAGAGAAAGCAGAAAAAAGACCTCGATATATCATTCATTCTTGTGATTATGATACAGCTTATCTTCAAGCGATCGCCACTTTTAATGATCAAGAACCAAAGCGTATTCTCTGGGTTGTCAATACTGTAGATAGATGCCGTCAAGTAGCTAATAAATTAGAAGCATCATTAAATACTCAAGTTTTAACTTATCATAGTCGTTTTACTCTAGAAGACAGAAAAGAACGGCATAAAGAAACTGTTAAAGCTTTTCAAGGAAATAAAGAGCGTGTCATGGCTGTTACTACTCAAGTTTGCGAGATGTCGCTTGATCTAGATGCTGATGTCCTAATTACAGAACTTGCACCAATTTCCGCCTTAGTTCAAAGATTTGGACGTTCTAACCGTCATGGTTTAATTGATTATGCTCAGGTTTGGGTTTATGAAGCTCCAAAAATATTGCCTTATCACAAAGAAGATTTAGAAAACTCACGTCTTTTTCTAAAAGAGATATTGGGAGAAACTAGCCAAAAAAAATTGGCTGAAGAACTTGAGAAATATTCTTTAAAAGAACGAGATGCTGATGGTGGAAGTTATTTCGTTAATGGCGGATACTGGGCGACATCGGAACCATTTCGAGAAACAGAAGATTATTCTGTTAACGCTATTCTAGACAAGGATGTTGAAACTTTTGTGAAGTTACAAGAAAGCAAAAATCCAAATATGGAAGGGCTTATTATACCAGTTCCCAAAAAATATGCTGACTTTAATTCAGAGAATCGTCCTGAGAAACTACCTAAATATTTAGCTATTGCTTCAAGTAAATTTTATTGTAAAAAACGAGGTTTTGGAGAATGAAAAAACAAGAAATAATAGAATTATCCTATCAACTGGCTGAATTACCCTCTGCTCAACATAGAGCAGGGCTAGCAGGATTAGTGTTAATGGAAAAAGAATTAAAGCATCAAAATTTACTAGAAAATTATGAAAATGCTGTACTTGAATTAACAAAATTCGATGATTATAGCACAACATTAAGACTTAACTTAGAAGGATTAAAAGCCTTGTTTGACCTTACTTATAAAGCTTATAATGAGGAACGATGGACAACACAAAAAGATAAAGATAAAGAATACAGTGATAAAGAAATCAGAGAATCAGAGAAAAAAGATATTAATGGAAAGGTAAAAATTGTTAAGGAATATCTTTATACTGCTGTTGTTCCTAGTGGTGCATTTTTACCATATTGGGATAAATCCGACGAGGATGAAAATAACGGATTATGGATAAAACTCTGGCGGGATATGTTATGGAATATTATTAGAGGTGTTCCTGCTACTCGCAATCCTTTCAATAATCGATGTAACGGTCAAAAATATTTTCAAGATTCTGAAAAGTTGTGGAAAGAATTAATTACTCCTGATAAAATAATAGGACAGTCAGGAAATTACTACTTAGGTGCAATGGCATCAACAGCAGAAAATATTGCTACAAAAGATATAATCCGCTATCAATTTCTCTTAAATTTCTCTCCTTTTGTCTTTCAAGTTTATCGACCTGCTAAACTTAATAAGGATGGTAAACGTGAATTTAGTAGTTATGCTTTAGTCATACCAGATGTCGCTAATCTAAAAAAATTCTGCCGGTCTTTCCCTAAAGTATTACAGCAGCGAGATTCAACTAAATTAGCATATTTACCTCGTGAAGCTGTCATTGATTTGGCTGAAGAAGGTGCATTAAATTTCTTTCTCCTGCAGGAAAGGATTGCTCGTGAAATCGGTGACCAAATGATTGATAAATATATACTAGGCGCTGAAGTTTTTCATGCTGAAAAATCTGGTAATAGTATCAAATTTCAATCGATTAATTATATTGAACCAATTTCAACAATAAAGGATCGTTATGCTCAGATTAAGGATAATTATTGGTGTCCTTGGTTTCGTAAACAAAGACTGCTTAACTTATTAAATCCTCAACCTAATTCTGAAGATTATAATGGTGAACCAATAGAAACTCATCCTTGGGTTGGCTTTGATTCACTTCTAAGCCGCGTTCCTACTAAATGGTTACAAGATCCTTATTTTAGCCATGATGCCCGTGAATTATTTAAGGTTGAAATTTTACAAAATCAAGGAGAATTTAAAGTGACAAATACACCTACTAAAATTCGTGAGTACGCTGAAATTGTCTATAAGGTTTGTCAATCTTACGTTCTTAGTAAGCTAGAATCTAAATATAATCTGACTTGGGAAAAATGTCAAAGTTCTCCTCAAAAAGAGAAAGATTATAATGAGAAGAAAAATAAAATTGCGAATGAAGCTTTCTTAGCTGTGCGTTCTCGTACTGAGTCGCAAGCATTTATAGATTATTTCGTTTCTACTCTTTATCCTTTTGTAAAAAAAGATGAATTTGCTCAATTTGCTGATGACCTATTTAATAAAACTGATGAAATTCGAGCATTGACTTTATTAGCTCTTTCTAGTCAGTTTTCATCGAGTAAAAAAGAAGATGCTCAGGAATCTCAAAGTTAAGCTGCTTAAGCATTCTTCCCCTTGGATGCCGTTAGGTGTTATCTAAATATACTTCTCAAAGGAAACAAATAACCATGAATAAATCAAATTATGCTCTTAATCTTTTTGCAACAGTTCTTACTTATCCAGCACCTTCTGGAAATTACCGAGGTGAATCAGAAGAAAACCGGACTGTTTTGCAAAAAATTAGTAAAGAGGGACAAAAATACGCTGTTGTTAGTCCAGAATCCTTGCGTAATGCCTTAAGGGAAACTTTAATTCTTTTAAATCAACCGAATAATCGGACGCGGTTACACGATCAAGATCAATTAGCAGTAGAATTTAAAGAATATCCCAATCCAGAAAAATATGCAGATGATTTCATCTTTGGTTATCTAGTTGCAAAACCTGAGGATGTAAAGAAAATGAAGCCTATACCTCCTAAACGAGATAGTATTTTACGCTGTAATATGGCAGTTGCATTAAGTCCGTATAAGTATGATGCAGTATTTCATCAATCTCCTCTAAATGCTAAAACCAAGGATAATGAAAATAAATTTTGGAGTAATGCTAGTACCTCTGCTTTGTTACATCGGGAAGTAACTCATACTGCTTTTCAATATCCTTTTGCTTTATCTCAACGAGATTGTGTAGCAAAACCAGAATGGGTGAGAGCATTATTAAAAGCAATTTCGCAATTAAATAGTGTAGCGGGAGGACACGCAAGAGCGTATTATGAATTTGCTCCTCGTTCCGTTGTTGTGAGATTAACACCTAAATTAGTTGCTGGTTATAAAACTTACGGGTTTAATGAAAGTGGAGGTTTTCCTGAATTAAACCGTCTAGGAAACCGAGATAATGAAGATTGCGATCTTCCTGGTGATGAATTTTGGATCGGTGGTGAAATTGTGCGCCAAATGAATGAACAAGAAATCAAAAGACTCAGTGATATCAAGGTTAACTTATTTAAAAATCCTGAACACCTATTTGATTCATTAGCGGAACGATTTTTAGGAGGTAGTTAGAGTGTTCCTGCTGCTTAAAGCTCCATTTGCATCTTTTCGCCCTTTTCAGTCTGGTTCATTTCGTTCGACTACCCCTGTTCCTTCTCCTGCCACTATCTATGGAATTTTACTCAATTTAGCTGGAATTGAGCAGAGAACGGCATTAGATGAACCAATTACTTTGATTAAGGATGATTTACCTCCAATGGAAATAGCGATCGCTATTCCTAACGGTTATCGCTCAGAAACTGCTGTTTTATCTCAACAACTTCACAACTATCCTGTTGGTGCGTCTGGAAAAGAACTTGCTCAAAAGACTTATGGAAATAAGTACTGGATTGCACCTGTGCGTCGGGAGGTCATTGTTAACTTCAATCTTATTGTTGGAGTAAGAGCAGATAAGTCATTATGCGATCGCATTATCCAAGGACTGAATGGAGAATTAGATGAACCTCGTTATGGACTTCCCTTTGCAGGGGATAATAACTTCCTGTTTGATGATATTCGGGTTGTGGAAAAGCCTATTTTAGCACGATGGTATTCTCTTCTAGAAGATGATATCCGCCCAAACCGAAAAACTTGCCGATTGACAACTTGGATTGATCGAGCTGATAACACTAAAACCCAAATTCGAGTGTTTTCACTAACTAATTTTGTGATTGACCCACCAGAATCTGCCTGGGTAAATTTACCATCATCAAATTGTTGAGGATAATTAATTCCCAATCAACATATTTTCAGATGGCTTTAAACATAAAACTGTACCTTGAAAATTCAATAATGTTATTTCCAAATATTCCCAACCCGGAAGTGTTTTTGCCGGGTTCGATAGCTAGATTGGTAGCAAAAGAATCTGCAATCTAAACAATTGTATCATTATGCAAGCTATTGATCTAGAGTTAAGAACTCTGACAAAACCCACACTCGACACAATTCGCGTTTCTGCTCTCCACGCCCTCGCTTACTGTCCTCGTCTGTTCTATCTTGAAGAAGTTGAAGAACTTTATACTCAAGATGCAGCAGTATTTGCTGGTCGTAGATTACACACAGAGCTTGAGAAACAAGAGGATGAGGATTGGGAAGATCTTTTTCTCGAAAGCGAAGAATTAGGATTACGCGGTCGGCTTGATGCTCTTCGTACCCGCGATGGGCAAACTATTCCCTATGAACACAAACGCGGTCGCTGTCATCGAGATGACCATAAGCAACCTCAAGCATGGGAGAGCGATCGCCTACAAATTCTCGCTTACGCCTTCCTCTTGGAATCAGCTTTAGGAATTACAGTTACAGAAGGTCGGATTCGTTATCATGCTGATAATGTGCTAGTTCACGTACCTTTTGATGACACAGGACGTGCAATGGTTCAGGAAGCAATTCAACAAGCGCGTATCCTCAGACAATCAACGCACAGACCACCAGTAACGGATAATGAGCGATTGTGCGCCCGTTGTTCCTTGGCTCCCGTATGTTTACCAGAAGAGGCACGACTTGCCCATGATAGGGAATGGCAACCTATTCGCCTCTTTCCAGAAGATGATGAACGGCAGGTAATCCATGTTTTAGAACCTGGAACCTCAGTAGGCAGAACTGGAGAACAAATCAAAATTACCCGGCGTAATCAACCAGTGGAAACTATTCCTGCTCATCAGGTGGGACAGTTGGTGTTACACAGTTTCTCACAAATTTCTACCCAAGCATTACATTTTTGCGCTGACCAGGAGATAGGAGTACATTTTATTTCTGGTGGCGGACGTTATGTTGGTAGCTTTGACGCTCGTAATGGTAGTATTCAACGCCGTATTCGCCAATATGCTGCTCTGACCAATTCTAATACTTGTTTAGAGTTAGGACGTAAATTGGTAACTTGTCGTGCTGAGGGACAGCGTAAATTCTTGATGAGAGGAAAGGGGAAATTGGAAGTGCCAGATAAGTTAGAGAAAGTGATCGCACAAATGAAAGCTGTACTCAAGCAAATTGCCAAAACGGAATCTTTAGAATCTTTGCTAGGATTTGAAGGGAATTTAGCTGCTTTATACTTTAATGCGCTACCTTGCTTAATTTCACAGGAAATAGAACCAGAGTTACACTTTGCTGGCAGAAATCGCCGTCCTCCCAAAGATAGATTTAATGCTTTGTTGAGCTTTGGTTATGCTTTATTACTCAAAGATGTAATGAATGCTATTTTGAGTGTTGGATTAGAGCCAGCTTTGGGTTTTTATCATCAGCCTCGTTCTCAAGCTGCACCTTTGGCACTAGATATGCTAGAAATCTTCCGAGTACCTTTAGTAGATATGACCGTGATGTCCTCAGTTAATCGGGGTCAATGGGATACTAAGGTAGATTTTGAAGTCAGAGGTGAGCAGGTTTGGTTAAGCGAAGTTGGTCGGCGTAAATTTGTGGATCTTTATGAACGGCGTAAAGAAGAAAGCTGGAAACATCCAGTTATAGGTTATTCCCTAACTTATCGCCGATTATTTGAATTGGAGGTGAGACTTTTAGAAAAAGAATGGTCTGGTGAAGGTGGTTTGTTTGGTCATTTGGTGTTGCGCTGAGGTTTAGCAATGGCTGAAGTAAAGAATTGCTACATCATTTGTTATGATATTCGCAATCCAAAACGTTGGCGTAAAGCTTATAACTTACTTCAAGGTTATGGAGAGAGAATACAATACTCAGTTTTTCGCTCTTGGTTAAGTATGCGATCGCGGGAAAAACTACGCTGGGAACTCGAACAAATTTTAGCTCCTGAAGATAGTATACTTTTAATCCGTTTATCTCATCAGTGTGTTTCTGGCATACCAGCTTATAACCGTCCAGGTGTTTGGTCATCTCAAGAGAATGTATATCGGATAGTCTGATGCAGGGATCTCTGATTGTTAAATACCAAATCGGAAAAATAATAGCAGAAACTCTCATTTGGCTGACTGTTGGAGATTTTTAGGTACGTTGGAGGTGCTTGTATTTTATTAAAGCGATTCAAAAGCCAAGTAATCTAAAGGCTTTTAAGATTGTCAGACATCCTAAATGATGGTATTTTGGCAATTTGAGTAAGAATTGTCAGACTTTATTACTTCATAAAACTAGGTGCTTGTAATATTGATAGTCAATCCTTCTTTAGATAGGCTTTCGGCGATCGCTCTGTTGAAACCTTTGATGCCAGTAGGCGTTGATCACAATGCTTTGGGTGGATCACCCACAATGACTACACCCTGTTGAAACCTTTGATGCCAGTAGGCGTTGATCACCTGTAATTGGATAACCCAAAAACGTCGATTGCCTCTGTTGAAACCTTTGATGCCAGTAGGCGTTGATCACGAGGAGGATAAGAGGGGTCGTAACCGAGTAAGTTCCTGTTGAAACCTTTGATGCCAGTAGGCGTTGATCACGTGTATAACGGTTACATGACAGCAGAGATAAAAATCTGTTGAAACCTTTGATGCCAGTAGGCGTTGATCACTCTAAGTTTGCAACTATAGCTCCAGAATCCGAGAAAGCTGTTGAAACCTTTGATGCCAGTAGGCGTTGATCACACTTCTGCCATACTCGATGATTTGTAACACAGATCTGTTGAAACCTTTGATGCCAGTAGGCGTTGATCACAAGATGAGGACCCAGATGAAGATGAAGACCCAGACCTGTTGAAACCTTTGATGCCAGTAGGCGTTGATCACATAATACTTTGCTCTAAATTTTTCTCAAATTCCCTACTGTTGAAACCTTTGATGCCAGTAGGCGTTGATCACATGATACTCCCAATTTCGAGGATGATGATACTCCCAACTGTTGAAACCTTTGATGCCAGTAGGCGTTGATCACTACCCAAATATAATCCAGGTCCAGCTTTGTTATTTGCTGTTGAAACCTTTGATGCCAGTAGGCGTTGATCACTTGTTGGTGCTGTTGTTTAAGTTAGCCATGGTTTTCTGTTGAAACCTTTGATGCCAGTAGGCGTTGATCACAGGAACAGAGCAGGAAAAAAGTCCAGTATGTCGCAACTGTTGAAACCTTTGATGCCAGTAGGCGTTGATCACGCTCCTCAATTCGGTATAACTCTAGTATACCACACCTGTTGAAACCTTTGATGCCAGTAGGCGTTGATCACGAGCAGATGTCGGAACTGTTAGTCCAGTACCTACGCTGTTGAAACCTTTGATGCCAGTAGGCGTTGATCACAAAGAGAGAGAATTAATCTGGACTGCTGCTATTTTTCTGTTGAAACCTTTGATGCCAGTAGGCGTTGATCACCAAGGTATCTGTATATTTTTTCTAATTTTCAATAATCTGTTGAAACCTTTGATGCCAGTAGGCGTTGATCACAAACAATAGTATTCCTAGAAGAAGGGATAATTTTCCTGTTGAAACCTTTGATGCCAGTAGGCGTTGATCACTCTTCAATGCACCTCCTGATGCCGAGCTAGTGACTCCTGTTGAAACCTTTGATGCCAGTAGGCGTTGATCACCTGGTCACGTTTATCTGGGTAGCACTGTTGTACTTACACTGTTGAAACCTTTGATGCCAGTAGGCGTTGATCACAGCCTCTGCTATTGCTCTTTTTCTTGCGCCTGCTGCCTGTTGAAACCTTTGATGCCAGTAGGCGTTGATCACAAAAAGTTTCTATTCGTGTGGGAGCAAATGCCCACTGTTGAAACCTTTGATGCCAGTAGGCGTTGATCACAATAACAAGTTTGGGGAAGGCGATCGCGCTCAGTCGATCTGTTGAAACCTTTGATGCCAGTAGGCGTTGATCACCCCTGATACGTCAAGCGGTAATTCTGGACCTTCTACTGTTGAAACCTTTGATGCCAGTAGGCGTTGATCACTCTGCAATTCCCAGTTGATTCTTGTCTAACGGAGCCTGTTGAAACCTTTGATGCCAGTAGGCGTTGATCACTCTGCATTCCTTCTGAGTTTTCTGCGCCTTATCAGCCTGTTGAAACCTTTGATGCCAGTAGGCGTTGATCACACACTGACTCAACCAATACCCTCTACTGACAGATCTGTTGAAACCTTTGATGCCAGTAGGCGTTGATCACTATGTAATTCGCGGTTTTGGGGGACTGGGTCTGGATCTGTTGAAACCTTTGATGCCAGTAGGCGTTGATCACTAATCGTATTTTCATTTTTTAATGCAAGTATAGAAACTGTTGAAACCTTTGATGCCAGTAGGCGTTGATCACTATAATATTTTTCTGCTATGTTTTAACCGATTAACCTGTTGAAACCTTTGATGCCAGTAGGCGTTGATCACGTGATGGTATCGGTAAATATTGGCTTCCTTTCGTACTGTTGAAACCTTTGATGCCAGTAGGCGTTGATCACATGAATAGCATGTTACTGAAGAGTAAACTGAGTTACTGTTGAAACCTTTGATGCCAGTAGGCGTTGATCACGAAGAAATTTCAGTCCCTAGCGCAATCGATGGGTCCTGTTGAAACCTTTGATGCCAGTAGGCGTTGATCACGGGTATATTTGAGAGAGCAGTAGACCTTGGCATCTTGCTGTTGAAACCTTTGATGCCAGTAGGCGTTGATCACAAGCAGGGAAAATTGCTGAATTACGCCACCTATGGCTCTGTTGAAACCTTTGATGCCAGTAGGCGTTGATCACGACTTAGCGGAATGGATGGTCAGTTTACTGCTAGCCTGTTGAAACCTTTGATGCCAGTAGGCGTTGATCACTGTTTGTCGGTTCCTGACTCCATAAATTGATTGACTGTTGAAACCTTTGATGCCAGTAGGCGTTGATCACTCCTCAATTGCGAGGGAAGTAATTCTATTGGGAAACTGTTGAAACCTTTGATGCCAGTAGGCGTTGATCACGCTAAGATTACAGTCAAGGATTTTGTAGGCAAAAGGACTGTTGAAACCTTTGATGCCAGTAGGCGTTGATCACTACCACCTATGCTTGCAGTTGCACTACTTCCGGGTGCTGTTGAAACCTTTGATGCCAGTAGGCGTTGATCACGAATATCAAATGGGTATTCTTATGCGCGATTTTAGGCTGTTGAAACCTTTGATGCCAGTAGGCGTTGATCACCGATCGCTTCCCCTACATTCACCGGAGTCCCTGCTTCTGTTGAAACCTTTGATGCCAGTAGGCGTTGATCACTAATCCGATCCAGCAAATAATGGCGATCAATAAAGCCTATTGAAACCTTTGATGCCAGTAGGCGTTGATCACAATCAGAGATAAAGAATAATATTATATATCGTGATCTGTTGAAACCTTTGATGCCAGTAGGCGTTGATCACTAGATAAATTAATATCTGATGTTAAAGCAGCATTAACTGTTGAAACCTTTGATGCCAGTAGGCGTTGATCACGACACGTACTCCGAGTTTTGTCAGGGCTTCAGCCCTGTTGAAACCTTTGATGCCAGTAGGCGTTGATCACAAAATGCACCGATTTTGGTGCTTGGAATGGGGGGACTGTTGAAACCTTTGATGCCAGTAGGCGTTGATCACCCATGATTGTGGAGCGAGCGGTAAAACTTATGCTTCTGTTGAAACCTTTGATGCCAGTAGGCGTTGATCACACTATTAGCAAGAGGGATGCCGAAAAACTTCTCATCTCTGTTGAAACCTTTGATGCCAGTAGGCGTTGATCACTACGGAACTTTTTACAGGACTTGCATCTACAATAGTTCTGTTGAAACCTTTGATGCCAGTAGGCGTTGATCACTTTGACGACGATAGCGCCAAGCATAATTAGACAAATCTGTTGAAACCTTTGATGCCAGTAGGCGTTGATCACGATAACGAGGATAAGTGGATAACCGTAAACCCCACTGTTGAAACCTTTGATGCCAGTAGGCGTTGATCACGAAGCTGTAATGCCAGAGAAAACAGGAGCAATCTTCTGTTGAAACCTTTGATGCCAGTAGGCGTTGATCACACGCAACACGGGAAGAAGACTCGTAAGCCCCT
>Ga0209611_10008074_pt1 | contig 16631 bp, 13 predicted proteins | sample S1TSphgellanicum_3_FD_187693 | JGI IMG/M metagenome (GOLD analysis project Ga0209611, IMG submission 187693) | Host-associated microbial communities from peat moss isolated from Minnesota, USA - S1T2_Fc - Sphagnum magellanicum MG (SPAdes) (version 2) | ecosystem: Host-associated > Plants > Peat...
GGCGGGGTGGTCAATTTCTGTGAAGTAGCCAAACTGGCGATGATCCACAAGGACGAAGATTCTTCAGTCAATTTTGGCTATAAACTAAATATAAAACCAAAAAAAAAAATACACATCCTTTTATTTTATTTTTGGCTACCTACTTGAAAAAAATGTACAAATATGGAGATTTTTTTTTCCTTTCAATTTGGTGGATTCTGGCTATTGGAATTCTGAAAAAGCACTTGATTTTAGCACTTTTTATTTTTAAAAATATAGCCTTCTGGCTATTATTAAATACTAGCTAGCCAAAAAAAAGGCTATGAATCTTCTTCACACGCACACACACACTCTCGTCTCTCTACTGTTTGTTGCGGAGGGGCTTGCGTAGCTTCGCAGAGTGTTGCAGGAGTCGTGGCGGCTGTTGTCGCTGCGGTTGCTGCTTACGTCTTGTGCTTGCCTGTATTGTCATCACTGCATTGATCCTCTGTGTGTGTGTCTCTCTCTCTCATTCTGTTATCATGTCTGTTTCTTTTAGCTGTCTTTTGTTCCTAGAGTTTACCTTCTGTTTGGATTGATGCGAGCTGGCAGTTGTGCAAAAGGAGTAGGAGGAGGAGGAGAAGGAGGAGATGATGATTGAGAGGAATAGCACATGAGTGTATCGGAAGTGTGGCATCTATTTTTTTGGGTGTTTTTCTATTGTGGGTTTTTTTGTTTTTGTTTTTTTTTTTGCCGTGTGTGGAATAGGAAGAAATGTGGGAGCCAAGGTTTTCGTTTGAGGCAGTACTATGTGGAGTCTTCTACGAGGATGTGGTGTGTAGTAGCAAGCTGCGTTTTCACATATGTTGAAGTCGACGGTAGCTCGAGTAAGGAGGAGGGTGGGCTGTGGAGACGGGTTAGTGTGTAATAATATGGGAAACCGCACACGTGATCGCTGCTGCAACAAGAACCATCCAGGTACAGGATCTCGCATTTGTGGGGGCAGAGTCTTAAAAGAAAAAATGTTATCACTCTGATAGCAGCAGGTTAGGGCTAGGAATGGCCCATTTTTGGCCTAGAGACTTGTGAGGACATATGCCATACATGCCCTTGCATTGGACTGTGTTTGATGTGCTCACATTGCACAATGTAAGGAAATGTATTGCAAGGACAATGCTCACATCATGCAATGCCCTAGGAGTAAACATAAGCAAAGGCTGTGCAAGGGTGTTACAGAATAAGGTGCCATTTTGCTCTTGGAGGTTAAGGTTCTTGGTACTATGATTGTGGGATGTTAGCTGCATGGACTGCAGTTGGAATTCACATAGTTGGAGGATTTCAATGGGGTTTTTTTTCCCCCCCTGTGTATGGCTTTCTGAAGCTGGGTTGTGAGCAGCCGCAGGGTATTCTTGCAAGGTGGCGGTGCTGAGATTTGTTGATGAGAGGGTTCATTGGTTGTGACTGACTATATTGGTGTATTTGTGATGATTTTGTAGGTGGGTTTCTCATGGCAAGCTGGATATCCAATAGTCCAGGGAGGAGGACACTCTTCTGGTCGATGGTTTTCCTTCTGCTTGATGCAAGTGGATGTGTAAGAGCCATGAACTCAACATTCCAGGAGCTTTCCTCTTGTCTATCGACAGAGGCGCAGGCCACTTATCAATGCAAGAGTCAAGACATCTGTACGTCTGTGGCATTCTCCTTACACATACAGCTTACACTCTGTCAAGGCATGCAAAAGTTGGGATAGTTGTCACTTAGTTGTCAGTCTGCATAGCTGTGCTCATCTTTATGGTTCTGCCAAACCAGTTTTGTGTGGTTGATAGGTCTATGCTTTTTGAGAATCTCTTAATTTATTTGTCAATTTTGGTTGTGGCAGTGACAGTGGCTCGTGATGGATTTGGTTATCCAGAAGACATTTTAGCACACAATCGTTGCTTGCTGCATTGTGAAATGTGCTGGGATGCAAATTGGTGCCCTCTATCTTTGTACGTGTGAATACATACCCTCTCAATGTCAAGGTCTCATCTAACAATATTACTTCTGCATTGTCTGTTTCCTTAACTATTTTAAGTAATCAACATCAGATTGGTCTTAGCAGTGTGGGATGCATTCTATGTGTCATGGCCTGGAGGGTCTTTATTGCTTATAATTACAGACTTACATTACACCTTTGGAGTCTGTCATCAATCTGAGCATCTTATGAACAGCACTCTGTAGGAAGTCTGCATCTCACTTGATTTCCCATTGTCATTCTATATGCCCCTTGTCTGCAATGTGTCCCAATGGGTCCATTTGATTTTAACTTGCTGTTGATGCAAGTCTGTCAAGAAACTAGCAAGCCTATTTTGAATGTTCAGAGTTTCTTTTGCTGTTGGCTGTTGCAGGAACTTTTCAGGCCTTCATAATGCTGGTTACAACCACAATGAAAATCTTTCTAACTGGTCACTCTCAGAAATTTTTGAACCAAACCAGTACTCAAATGCACAGTGGTTGTCACAAAAGATGAACCTACTGTTCAGTAATGCCACTGTGCAGAAGACTCTTCGGTATCTCATCCTTCCATTCAACAACATGACAGGCAACATCAGCACTCTGGAGGGCCTCCAGAGTCTACAAACCCTGTAGGCTCTAGTGTCCATGGCTACTTTTATTCTTTCTGCATTTATTGATTATTCTTTGCCCCTTGTGGTCCCCTTTGGTATTGGTCATCCCTGTGACAAAATCCATGGATGGCCTAGAAATGAGTGGCCAAAGCCTACTCTGCAGTGTGACAGTCTTGTGGTGGAAAGGCTATGCACCTTGTGTTTGGGCTTTCGCATTGACATGCCAAGTATTTATTATGCACTAGTGCTTGTGAGTGAGGCTCTGCAGTTTTTTCTTGTGGGAAAACTGCATACAGTTTTCATGTCTCTAATTTTGCTATTATAAACCTTTTTTTTCTGACTAACCTCTATTACACACACCATTATCCAGCATGGGTGCGCATCTATTTTAATACCAGAGTTTTACTTCAAATGCAGAGACTTGAGGAACAACAGACTCTTCGGAAACTTGGACTTCCTTTCAAGGATTCAGACACTGAATTCCTTGTGAGAATACTTCCCAATTGTGTTTTTGAATTGTTGCACTTCTCCTTATTTCCATATGTGGCGATTTGGTTGACCCTTCATCACATAGTCACTAATTTGGAAGTAATTGAAATGTTTTCTGCATATTGGGTTTCAAGTATATTTTCAGGTCTGTGGTAACTGATCATCTGAATTTCCAGTCATTGGTAAAGGGTGAGTGTTGTGTACAGAGAGGCCATTGAATTGGATCTCTAATAATCTCAAGAGTCTCCTGTTGATTTGCTTATCTCTGCTAATTGCTGTTGCCAAATAATGGGTGATTGGAATAACTGGTTCTAATTCCAGCACACTAATGTGGGTTCTGTATGGGCACATGTCATTCAGGAATGTTTCCTACAACTCAAAACTCAGCATGACCCCATCTCTATTCTCAAAAAGGTTTGGCAGTTCCAGGTTAGTCTGAAATATTCCAGTTTGTTTGCCTGACATTTTCTTAACAAAACAAGCAAATCTTTGTTGAAGTAGCTGTTTTCCAAGGTTGAACTTTTGACAACCTTCCAGTTGACCATGAGATCTCCTGTGTCTGAAACAGTTTCCTTGGGACAGAAGACATAAAAGATTGGCCAAAACCTACTGGTTTACACCTCCCTCCCTCCAAGGGTAACTCCTGGCCCTTCCTGGAAATGATAACACTTTGCCTCATTTTCATCTGTCTATTGTCTTAGCTGGTTCTTTTGTAGCCAGAAAAAAAACAAGGGAGGGTTTTTGTGATTGCTGTCTCTCTTTTGCCAAGTGGGGTGATTTCAGTTCTAAAGAGATTTTGAAGGATGAAGACTTTTTGGTGATCCATGCAGGCTCAGTCTCATCAGGGCATTCAAGACGCATGGGAGAATTCATTGGGCTGACATTTGGGGTTGTTGCCATTGCTATACTAATTGTCACTGCTCTCTTGTATTTTCTGAGAGAGGGAGATGATAGCAAAGTGCTCTCCAAAAGTCCTTCACTTGGAGGTGAGATCAGATATTCTGATCCTATGATTTCTTTTGGAATTTTTTGTTTCTCCTCTCTGGCTGTTATGATATGCAGCCTTCTGTTCATGAGAATTGCAACATTCACTGATTGTGGGCCAGGAAATGTAGGGGTAATCTGCACATGGGGTGGAGATGTCAACTTCTGTCTGCAATCTTATAGATATGTGCAGTGCACATGCATCTTCCTTTCTTTTGCTTATTGTCTGGTGGAGTTCTGCTTGGATTGTAACTGGTATGGACATGTAAGCAAGGTGATGGAGATAACCAGGGTTAGACTAAGTCCTGCCGCTGCACAGGATCAATATCAGAGTCAATAAGGGCAACAATGTGTAACATAACTAGATCTGTCCTTAAACAGCATGACTGAGTCTTCCAGTTGCTTCCAGAAATGCAACAGAAACTCAGGACACAAGATTCTGTCAAATGGTGTGCCTGAAATTTGGGTGGATTATTATCTACTTATCTACACCCACTGTCTAGAGCTGATGGAGTCAGTGAGTGGTCATGGCAGCTCATCACTGCTATTCTTGATGAGGGTGATGGTTTGACACTTCATGAGTGACTCTCATAAGGTTACAACGCCACTCATTGTTGTGTTACCTTCAAAGTGTTGTTGTGGAGAGTTCCCTGCAATCTCATGGATACAACTTTGAAGGTCAAAGGTCTCTGAACATGTGTGTGAACTTTCGCTGTTGATCTGCTTGGTTCTTCTTCTGCTTCTGTTTTATCTGGTCTTTTAGGGTTGGGTTTTGTCTTTTTCCTGTTTGCTGATTTATTGGATCTGAAATCTCTATACCCCATGTTTTGTTCAATGCATGCATTGAAATTTTGGTTATAATGCGGGTATCCTTCTTGTGACATATGCAGCCAAGGCTCTGGGGTCTATGAGAAGCCTTACCCTTACCTATGAAGATTTATCTCAGGCCACTCTCAGCTTTGATGAAGGTCATCTTCTCGGCAATGGGATACTGGGCGAACTATACAAGGGTTCTCTTTATGATGGAACAGCAATTGTAGTTCGCAGGTTGCAGAGGGGAAATTTGAGTAAGAGCTGTGGAGGACAGCTGCAAGCACTGTACAGGACCCTTCATCCTAACTGTTTGGCACTAAGGACTGATGTGAAGTACAAGAAGTCTACTTTTCTTGTGTATGACTATGTGCCAAATGGCTCCCTTGAGGTTGCACTGCATGGTCAGTCCTTCTTTTCAGGATATACTCTGGGTTTTTAATGTCTGGAAATTTGCAAACACAGATTCATAATGGGATCATCTGTAGCAACAGCTTCTAGCTTAATCTTTCACTTGTGTTGTATTTTGAATGTGCACCAGTGCGGAAGCCAGATGAGGCACCCTTACCATGGTCAACTCGATTATGTATTGCGTCCGGGGTAGCTCAAGCACTGGCTTACCTTCACCATGATTGCACTCCTCCCATTTTCCACTACAATCTTACAGCCAGGAATATCTTAATTGATGTTGACTTGGAAGCGAAACTGTCTGACATTGGCCTATTCCAGTTCGCTCCAGCATCCAGGGCAAAGGCTTTGGCAGCAGTGGCAAAAAGTGGATATGCAGCACCTGAGTATTTAGACATTTGGGGCATGCCTGAGAAGTTTGATGTTTACAGTTTCGGGATCCTGCTTTTGGAGCTTTTGACTGGAAAGAAGCCCCGGGATTTTGTGCAATTGTCAGAACAAAGTGACCTGGCTACATGGGTATGTGTTGGCTACCTGCCAGTCAATTGTTTGTACTTATGCAAGTGGTGGCAGAGTTGGGGACTATCTCAGCTACTATCTTTTGATTCAATGGTTCTGTCAGTCCAAAGTTTGAACCCTAAATTCTAAACCTGTACTAGGAACTTCTTGAAGGGTATGCCTCTGTGTCCTAAGCAATCTGTTCACCTTCAAATTCTGGATGGGTACAGGTCAGGGGAGAGATTGATAGCAGCCAGGCCTGCACACTGATCGATCCACAGGTTAAGTCCTCCACTTCATGCTCAGATCGGCTCCATCAGGTGCTACGCACAGCATTGCAATGTACTGTGGCTGTACCTCTGCATAGGCCTACCATGAAGGAGGTTGTAAAGGTTCTTCAAGCTTTCATTCCTTCATAAATCCTGGATTCACTTCCCACCCTTCTCTTGTCAAAGCAGTGCAAATTTAGTGCAGGAAGATGGAAAGTTTGACAACAATTCCTAGCCCTTTACAGCTTCAAGCTTTAGGCCACTATTGATGAAAGGACTGATCATGGTCCCACTAACGCCATACAGCTTGAGAAGGTAGGGCACTCCAGCTTTGGCAAGATGGATTCTACTTCCCACACAATTGACCAGTATGATTTATAAGTTGCATACTTTTCACACTTCTGTGCCAGAATATGCAGGCATTGTTATGATTCATTTGTATGGCTTCATGTGGGTTCCAATATCTGCCAAATCTTAAATGGGTATAATCAGTTTCATAGGTTCTTAAGCTCAAAAGAGTCATGCATAGCTGAATGGTTAGATGAATTAGTCTTCTGAAGAAAAAAAGGTTACACTTTGAAGTTTCTACTAAAACAATCCAAAGTATTGCCTGAGAAGACACATGTTTGCTGTTTCTCTGCCTTTGGAAACTTTGAAAATATGATCTTGGGGGCTTCTCAACCTGAGTGGGATGCATTTCAAAGTGCACACCTTGTCCTCAAATCATGGCCTTAGAGTTAGTTCTCTCTGTTGGTTTTCTCTTTTTTTCTTGTTCCTTGTTCCTCTTGGTTTCTCAGTCTTCTCCTCTTTTAGGTTTTGTTGAGCTAGCCACATCATTGCCGACAGTCTTCACATTACTGGCGATCTTTTGAAAACAGGCAGAAATAACCCCAGGAGAATGTGCCTTGCAAGAATGCAAGGGGAGAAGAAATCACAGAAACTGTTGGGAGCTAATGAAGTTAGTGGGATGAGGGGATGCCATGGTAGATAGTATAACATCTTATTTTATCTCTCTTGCTGTTTTAAGGTCTCTGAACATGCATGTGATCATTGGTGTGGTCCAAAGTGCTCCTTGGTTGATTTTTTGATCCTTTCAGATGTTCTCTAGGGTTTTGTGTCATCTGCTGGGCACTGGTTTTTGTGTATCAACTGTGAAATTGCTATATAACCTTACATCCTGTCATCTCTGAATTCTATTCAACTCGACTTAAATCAGAAGTAAGGAGAAGTTCTCCAGAAACACTATTTGGAAATTCAATCTTATATCTCTGTACCATGTTATTGACTACAGTGGTGCATCCTGTGTTTGGAGGGGATGTGACAAAACTCCTTAATCTTTTGAAATCAGAAATTGATAAAGCTTCTCCACTCTTGCTGTTGTCATTTGATTTTTCAACTCTATACACTAACATAAACCTGATGGATCTAAGAGCTTGTATGAAAGTTCTGATTAAGAAAGTGTTGAGGTGGGTGTTTAAACTTTATTGTTTAAAGTTCTTGTTGGTTCAAAGAACAGCTTTGAACTTAAGGTGTCTGTGGCTTAAGAATGAACAAGAGATAAGTCCATTTGAAACTCTACATGGCTTTAAAATTGTGGAGGGTTCAAACTTAATCTCTTCATTGGAGTTCTTGTTAGATAATTTGTTTCTTTGTTTTGGTCACCGTGCTTATAGACAATGATATCCCCATGGGTATCAGTTGTGTTGTCTATATAGCTAATTTCTATCGTCTTCCCTAAGAGTTCGATTTTCTCAATCATCTCTTGAAGAACAAGACCTGTCATGTTTGTGCTTCATAGATTGTCCATTGTTTGTAGGTTTGTTGAAGAATAAAGCCTCTGTTAAAGAGGACAAGAGGGTTGCTCAAGAAAGAAATTTTCATTTTGGGAATTTCAGCATTCAGAAAATTTCAAATGATTTTGTATAGCGTCTCATAAGTGGAGAGCTTATTGTAAGCCCATTTGGTCTAGTTTTTGTTTGCAGTCAATTTCTCTATGTTTTGTCTTCCTCTGCATGTTTGTTTTGCTTTTTCTCTCAAATCTTTTTCCTTTTGTGTTTCTCCTTGTGTTGCTAGCCAGTATAATGGCCAAGTCTTCCTGTTGCATCTGGACTTGTAACAAAAACTCAGTCTGCAGTCTAGTGTCATATGGATTATGCTAGTTTTCAAGTTTTTGGGTCCCCCCATTGGCCTTGGGTGAATCAGCACATACAATGAAACCATGGTAAAAACCTCCAAAAATTTCTTTTGTTTCTAAGACTTCCTCAACTGTGCACCTGAACATCCGCACCATAGAATCATGATCATGGGCAATGTGGTAGCCCTGAACAATTGAGGGAGAATGTTAGAGCAGTTCAATCCCACCCTTTCACTGGAATTTGAAGACTGGGGTGGTAAGGGGTTGGAGATTCATGCAATAGCTGGGTATGTCACTAAGACATTTCTGCTTGATTCTGAGAACACTGGGACTTTTCTTGAGAGTTAGGACATGAGACAAAATCAAAGTCAAGGAAATTAGACACAATCAAAAGAGGAAGAAGAAGAACTCTCTTGGCCTCCAATCTGTTCCTGATTCCAAGAACATTGGGACCTTTCTTCGAGAGTTGAGGACATGAGACAAAATCAAAGTCAAGGAAATGAAACAGAATCAGAAGAGGAAGAAGAAGAAAAAAAAAAACTCTATTGGCCTCCAGTCTGAGCTGCTGAGAAAGCAAAAGTTTCAAGGGCAATTGCAAGGGTGAGAATTGAGAACAACACCAAAAAACAAATGGAAGAAAATGTGGAAGAGAACATGCATCCAGAGAGATTCTCTGTAGAGTTTGGGGTGCAAAGAATTTATTTTTTGGTTCTTCCACAAGAGCTGAATTCTACCATGGTCAGGAGGGAAGCATGTTCTGCAATTCTGTTGTAACAGGTGTGGTAATGCTCATGTATTCCAGTGCCTGTTGCTAGTGAGTTTTCAGAAGACAGTGCAAAAGGTGGGAAGATTGACCAAAACTCACATCAGCCACAAGAAGTATATGACTTGATCTTTGTACAACTTCAAACTTCAAGTTGTGTAGTCCCAAATGTTGTCCCAATGAATGGCAACTTGGAACTCCCTCCCAGTGCCAAAAAGCTCCATTTTTGGCGCTCCATTTGTATTTACACTGGTGTTGGGTAGAAGACATTGGTAGCTAGCTACCCAAGTCAAGTTGGAGCACTCAAATCATAACTTCAAACTAGAGAGGCTTGAAAGCTTAAGATCAACACCAAATTTGAACTTTCAAATGCACACCAAAAGAGAAAGAACCATGAACCATGCATCTTTGACTTGCCCACCATATCCTTTTGGGGAAGGCAACATCCCCCACACTTGGGGGGCCCTTGCACTAAGTCCCTAGGATGATCAAAAAATCATGTGAAGCAACATCATGGACCACATAAGGAAAATCACCCAAAACAAGTAGAACCCAAGAGATATCCAAAATTTGTTGACCTTCTTGTGACAAATCATCTTTAACATTAAAGGTGTTGAATCCTATCAAATGTTGACCAAATTAACTAAACCTTCATGCAATCTTTTAAGGCAAAGGAAAGGTGTCTTACTCATGCCCATGTCACACATTTTGCAGTAAGCATCCAAGCCCATATAGGCAAGCCAAGAATCCATCGGCAAACCATTGCTAAATATGATTCACATCAAAGTCACCACTTTGCAAAGTCAAGAATGGTGCCACATTCACCAAAGCAAGTTGTTACACTATTGTTCATTTAATCCAAGATCCTTAAGCTTGGAAATGAAAGAATGGCTTTCCATTTGCTTGCATTTGTTCTCCCAATATCCTCAACTTATTAAGTTCCCAAAGAAGTGTGCATGATCAAGACCATTTTTGTTCTACAAGTCCATTTGTTCAATTCCCAAGGCAACCCCTGAATGAAACCATATTGAAATAACATAAAATTTGACTAATTGTGAGCACCATGCACAAGACCTAATCACGGCCATGATGCCTAACTGCAATTATCATGTGGGGTTGTCAAAACACAAAATTCCTTTAGATTTTTCAACATTGTCGATTGAAAATGACCTTTCAATCCCCTGTGAACCAAACTCACATTCTTGGAGTGTCAACTAAAGAAAGTTGAACGAACTAGGTGGATGTCCACTCCAACTTTATTGATTTTATTTAAACTTTCAACTCATACACATTGATTACTTCCCTTGTGATATCCAAAATGAAATGGACCTAATCCAAAACAATAGTTAACAAGAATCCCAAGCTAGGATTCACATAATCTTCTTGAGAAAAATTGTGGATCATAGCTCCCAAATCCAATGGTTTAATGGAAGCAACATGAGTTGTTACCAAAATAATCATTTGGCACATACCCAAGTTTTTTTATTTGTTTCCAATTAAAACTTTGATTGCCCCATAGGTCTCTAATTTGAATGTCTTCAACTAAAAAAAAAAATCTCCTTATTTGCGTTTTGACAACAAACTCATCCAAAGCTAGGTATGGGATACAAAGGTTCCCAAACATAGGTTGTCTTAGCACTTCCTTGAACCCATCATCCAAAATTAGGCATGGGATAAAAAGGCTTTCCAAACATAGGTTGTTTTAGCATTTCCTCAAACTTGTTAAGGTCTGCCTTAATCAATCACTTCTCATGCACATTCCTCTAGGCACTTAACAAGGTGTTCCAAAATGGGAAAGTAATCCTCATGTGAAACTTATTCAATGTGAACAACTAATTAAAGTTTAAGGGTATGGCAAAACATTTTTTTCCTTGAAGTTGCATCAAAATAACCTATTTCTTAAGTAATTGATTTTTTACTTTTTCCTTTGCATTTTTCTTTGAAAATTTCCATTTTTAAAAATTAACTAAAACATCATTAGGATTATAAGAGTGTCATTTTACATGGCTTTGCTAAGAAGTTGCAACAAAACATCATAAGCAAGAATGTTGCAACTCAAGCCTTAGGCTCGCCACCAAGGCAAGGGTTGGCAAAGGTGCAGGCCAAGAGTGAAGCTCGTGAGTCACATTTTATGCTCCCAGGAGTGTGAGAAAGTGTCAAGGAATGAACCCCACACTCTCGAGTGAACTACCACTTTGGGAATTTGAGTCCCGATGGACTCTCGAATCTTTAAAGGGCGATTGTAAAAGTTTAAACTCATTTGATTAAAAAGTTTCTTATATCATTGGAAAGCTCTTGAAATTTAGATGTTTAAAATGGGTTCGCATGACCCATTTAGGCACTTAAAACATAAGTTATGGCCAAAAGAAGGGCCAAAAGTCAAATTGTCAATTTGATTCTCGACCACTAAAAATTAAGAATCGCCCTGATTTCCTTGTGTTCAAGTTGCATGCCACATACCATTGGAAAGCTATCAATGAAGGCTACAACTTTTTTTTAAACCTCACCTCAATCAGAGGTCTTCACACAGAATTATGGGCCTCCAAAGTTGCAAGAGTCCCAATTTCGAAAATTTCGGGACTCCAACTTGGGAGTCCTAGGAGAAAATGACATTTGGGTGCTAGCCATGTGGCCAAGCATAGAGAATACTATAAAGGGGAAGGTGGTGGCTTCCCCCAAGTCTAGGCCGTGGTGAGTCTTGTGAATCTGTGTTTGCTTGTGGTTCGTCCATGCACCAAAAGTGCTCCAACTACACACTAGTCAACTTGTTGTTTGGTTTGTGCAAGTCTATGTGAGTAATTAAATTGCTTGTTACTCTTCCTAGTCCCCATCCCGGAGCTCCAGCACGCCCTTCTACCCCAAAAGTGTTATGAACTAGGGAGTGTGCCCCAACTCTTTATCCTTCTGTTGTTTTCACCTTAGATTCACATTTGAGTCTATCAAGGAGCTTGGGAGTGCATCAAAGAATATCCGCATCATTTGCCCAACTTGTTTTGACTTAAGGGACCATGATCACATTTGCATACTTAATCTTCAATTGGATCACAATTACCTTTAATGCAATGTGATTTGCTTACAAGCTCTCTCCACCCATGTTTTTGAATCATGCCTCCAAATTTGAATTCACAACTTTCTTGTTCCAAAATTACAACCAAACATTCTAAAGTTGTTTGTTTTCCTTCCTTAAGGATTGTAGTGTGGGACAATTCTTTGTAAAGTGGCTAAACTTATGATGTATCTAACACAAGTTTGACAACCCAAAATTATACAAGATCTACTAAAAGATCATCACATCAATTGAATCATACAAGTCCAAAGATGGTAGCCAAATGTTTTCAAGTAACCTTGTAATCTCTACAACCTCCACAATAATAACTACCCCACTGGCCATTTCATGTATAAAAATCAAAACTTTTGACCTCTAGGACCTCGTTGAACTTGGAGGCAAGTTTAAGAAGATTGAATACATTGTGAAATTATTATTAATGTTAGGAAAATAGATTTTGATGGGATGCCTTAACGTTCATTTCACACCTTGAATGCTTGAATTAAAATGAGTTTGCCATTTGGAAAAACAAAACATGAATTCATTCCATCTGACCATGGCCAATTTTTGTGTAGTAATAACCTTGGTTTCATTTGAAAAAGAAACTTAAAAAAGTCCCCAAGTCAAAAGAATCATAAACTTGAATGATTCATGGAGATGTAATTGTAAACAATCTTTGATTTCCTTGTGTGACAAATCACAACCAATGCATAAGTTTAATGATGACTAATAATTAGTTGCATCTTTCTTTTGTTTCCTAGCTAACCTAAACATACATTTGCAAGAAATCATGAATAACCTCCCATGCTTGGTCAATTGACAATGAGCCTTGAAGGTCTTCCATAATGGAAGGAACCTTATTTGATTCATTACTTAGATCTTGTGAGCAAAATTTGTGTGTAATAGACACACAAATGTTGATCCTAATCACTTTTTAAAACTACATAAGGGCCAAAATCCTTGTTGCATCCAATGTGACACAAAACCACATACAAATTTTGATCAAGAAACCAATTTAATGAAGGTTGTTTCATTGGAGTTATGACCAAATCAAAACTTGGAGTAATGAAGGAAAGGTGGAAATGTACATGGTGACATTGTTGTTGGTTTGTTATCCTCCTAAGATGCATTTTCCAAAAGGCTTGATTGATTAAAACCATCATATCACAAACTTTCCAAATCAACTATTGCTAACAAGATCCCCTGAAACACAAAACCTTGGACAAAAGGAACATTAACTCCTTGTTCATTTAGTGATCTTGAATTGGGTGATCCTAGCGACTAATCCAAAGTTTTCCTTGTTGTGTCGATTCACAAATGTAAAGTTGAATTATGAAAATTATAAGGGTTTAAAAGCACAATCACCTCTTCCAAACTTGCCACACCTTGCACATCCCAACCTTTCAAACTTTGCAAAATCAACAAATTTTAAGAAAACACTTCAAGAAGCAATATTTTGATCCTTCCATTGTTGTTAAGCCCCAAGTTCATTGCAATTGAAGGTTTTAATGACAATAATCTCATGTTAGCAATGTTTTGTGCCCTATCCACAAACAAAAAAAATCAAGTTCAGATGCATGTTGCATAGAATTAAAAATTGATTATGGATTCAAACCTATCATGGTTTAACACACAAGAATTGACAAAAAAAAATACACCAAAAAACAAGATTTGATGTTATTATTTCATAGCCTTCAAGAGTGGGAAAACAAGAGCTTGCAAATGAAAAAACCCACCCAATTTTTTCAAAAGTACCTTACAAGACACAGCAGCTTGTACCTAGCACATTCCATAATACAAAAGTAACAAATGTAGGTAATTATTTAGGACTTTTCTTGGGTGGAACTAGTGGAAGTTGTTTCACTTTTGGTTATGTGAGTTCCATTTTGTGATCCGAATCAACAACGGGGAACATTGGTTATGTTATGAAAGACACCTCAGGAGAACCAATGTTGGGAACACACCTCAATAATTATCAAGGGGTTTTTAGGATTCATAATTGTGCTTCTCAAGAAAATTGAAGAACTGTATCTAACATATAGAATCATACTTGAGAACTTTGAATCCTAAAACAATACTCCTTTGCCTCTCATGTTCCAAAGGTTTTTTAGGAATTTGACTTGACACACCCATAATCATCTCGATCGTTCAAAATGAATAAAAATGAAAAAAAAAAATGATAATCAAAAGTAAGTCCGATCAATGTTTGATCGTTGGCATAAAAGACATTTTAAAATTTCATCACATTGGTATCCTTAGCAACTCTTCCATGTTGTTTCTTTTACTTCTAGAGCTCCAAGAAATAATGTAAACCCTAGTTTAGTGCACCTGTAACTCTTGAGATCACTCAAAATGGACAAAAAATGAGAAAAATATGAAGTTTTTTTTTAAAAATTCTTTAAAAAAAACACATTATGTAATTTCCACATGCTTTATGCTTTTTCTATGCTACTCCTTCTCATTGGGAGCAGAAAAGATAATGTAAAGCTTAGCTTGGCACTCCGCTAACTCTTTACATGATCACTCAAAACAGACAAGAATCAACAAAAATTGAGAAATGTTGGATCACTGACCAGCGATCAGTGATGGGCAGTTTTGCAAAGTGCCCAAAGCTCTATACCCAAAATCTTGACCAGTGTCAGGTGATTCTAGCCAGTTAAAACACTTTAAAAGCTTTGCCAAAGAGACCACACACCCACTACCCACTAGGTATATCCCAAGGCTGCATGCATGACCTCAGTAACAGAGGCTGCTTTTTTGCTTGCATCCATCACAAGAAATTTTGAAAGGCACCAAAAAAAAAAGAGCCAAAAAAGCCAAAAAAGAAGAAAAATAATTCACATATCAAACAAAATGCAACATACTTTTTTTTCTTTATGTTGGGTATCTATCAAAAGGAAAATTTGAATTGAAAAAAGAAGGCAATTAAAAAAAAAGGGGAAAAAATTGCATGTCAAAAGAAATGCAATGTAAAAAGAAAAGTGCAAAAAGGGAAAAAGAAACAGCCCCAGAAAAGAAAAAAAGGTATGGAAGTATGCCACAGTGAACCAGCACCGACCAGCGCACCATGAAGGATGAATGATAAGTGGTCAGGAAACAGTTTTCTGTTGGGTTCCAGTTCATTTAGCAAACCATGGTGGTTAGCTGTGTTGCTACCTACCTACCTACCTACCTACTAACAACCCACAAGCAGGTTGTTAGTAGGTAGGTAGTAAAAACCACCCTTAAGCTATGCATAAACCATCTACTAACCTAGTAATTATCTATTTTCCTAACCTATCTACCTATATTTGAGACCTATTTTCTTACAGAATTGGTTACCAAGGTGAAACCATATACTAACTCAGTTGAGGTTCATCCACAACCGAGTAATAACAGGCATCCAATGGATGATGCGCTGGTGGGTGCTGGTTCATTGTGGCTGAATACTTCTACATTGTCACAAAATTAGTTAAGCCATTGATATTCGTAGGGCATTCATTTTGATTTTCACTTGGTTTGAGTGTTGTTACATGCACTTTGAGAAAAATATTTTGGTAGAATTCTTCTCAAAAGTGCATGGTCCACTTCTATCAAGGTTGGGATGGCCACTTGGTTAGCCCCTAGTTGTCACAAGGTAGTTAGAGATCCACACAAGTAGACAAGATTGGAATCAATCTTTCGCAAGGAATGGTGCCACAACAAGGTTGAAGGTGACAACATCATCAATATCATTTTGTTTCTCATCCGTGTTATCTCACATTGGACATCACTTGATTCTTTGCCTTGTTTGGTTTTTTTATGGTTGTCCTTGATCTATCTCCTATACCCTCAATTAATTAGGGTTGTGACGCCTTTTTTGGCCTCTTCCTTGTTGCTTGTCTCTGGTTGCTTCATTGTTTTTCACTTGCTCTTTCACTTTGACCTTTCATTTGTTTGATTGACATGATGGCTTTCTTGACTTCTTTTGAGTGAAGGGGCCTTGTGTGCTTTTTGCCCTTTTGGGTCACCTTTTGAAGAATTTGGGTGAGCCTGATAGGGCAAGCCAAGATTTCCATACATGTAGAAAAGCAGGCACAAATGGTATGTACCTAGCATGCTCCATATCGCGATGGTTTTGATGAGTTGCACAATGGGCATGTGGATTCACAGAATGGGTGTGTGAATTTACAAAATGGGCGTGTGGAGATGCAGAATGGGTGTGTGAATTTACAGAATGGGCATGTGAATTTAGCAAAATGGTGACACGGATTTTGAACAATGCATTGTCTGATAGATTAAGGCCCACTTTAGACAAGGGTCCAGGGTCCAATTTCCTAGGAACCAATTTGGACTGATTTGAAGCAAATTGAATCCTTGAGTTGGATTGTACCTTGGTCCCTAGCCTGATTTTTGGTTCTCCAAATCAGGAGCTCTCCTTTTAGCACTGTTTTTGGGTCTCAACCAATTGATTTTCCCTCCAAAACAGGTGCCATGTAGGTTGAGACTCAATTTGTCACTTTTTGGTCTTGGACTCTTGTCTAAAGGCCTTGGGGACCGATTTAAAGCTTTTGACCAATATGACTGCTTTGAATTCATTGGTCCCCGGACCTTGGACCCTTGTTTAAAGTCGCCCTAAGAAGAAGGTCTGTCAATTGTGTCTTGTAAGGGGACTAAAAAGAGGCAGAAAAGGCCACATGGAAACCAG